>TARA_R110000824_G_scaffold71652_3_pt1 | contig 265808 bp, 253 predicted proteins | sample TARA_R110000824 | Tara Oceans TARA_R110000824 (sample SAMEA4397747) | marine metagenome | biome: Polar Biome; feature: [MES] marine water layer (ENVO:01000295) within the mesopelagic zone...; material: water (ENVO:00002006), including particulate matter (ENVO:01000060) such... | reverse complement strand
TATAAATCCACCAACCATCAACGTCAACTACTTAATATAGGTTTTTTTACTGTGCCATGTTTATGCCGTAAATTTTCTATAGAAAGCGTGATCTCCGGGTTTCCAAACGCGGCCAACTACCATTCATATGAACGTAATCATCAAAAGGAACAAACCATATTCCGACAATGCGGAAATTTTTCCTACAATATGCAGAATCGTAGCATTCGCATAACTTAAGGAAAAATTGAGGAATACTTGACAAAATTGCAATCTGACAGCATCTTTCGACGCGTCATTATGGTTAACGAGTTTTAAATCAACATATTATTTTTTGTGGTTCAACGAGTGCTGAAGACAATGAAACCAGGCGCCAAATCAGGATTGTTTAGCAAATTATTGCTGATACCTGTCATTACAATGATCGCCGGAGGCGCCGCAGGCGGCTTGCTGGTGTCCACATTTCTCTCCGGATCGGACGAACACCCTGACCAGATCGCCAGTGCAGGGCAGGAACAGAGCACGCCATCTATTGTACAGGAGGCCACCGCTTCCGTTGAACAGGATATCGAAGTTGATATTGATACCGCTGAAGTTCTCGAAAATAATGCTGAAGTGACAGTCGCCGCCTATGCACCCTCGACATCGGACAGCCTGAGTGAATTGATCAAAACTGTCTCCGTCAGCAAAGGCGATACATTAATGGCGGTTTTGACTCGGGCCGGTGCCGATCGTACGGAAAGCCATGAGGCCATTGCAGCTCTCAATGAAATCTTTGACCCCCGCAGCCTTAAAATCGGACAGGATGTGACGCTCTATTTCGGAAACACCGAAGCCGATCAGGAAGGTGGCGCGGCAACGCCGGGGCTCATTCGTGTATCGCTGAAGGAAGACGTTGACCGCCGGCTTGCTGCCGTCCGCACGCCGGGTGAAGGCTTCACCGCCCAGGAAACCATTCTGGAGCTAGACAGAAAAACGGTGAGAGCGGGCGGTATCATCCAAAGTTCTCTCTTTTTATCTGCCGCACAGGCTGGCATCCCGACAAAAACCATTGTCGACCTGATCCGTATTTTTAGCTACGACGTTGATTTCCAGCGCGAAATCCAGCCCGGCGATAGCTTCGAGGTTTATTTCGAGCGGTTTGCCGACGAAGATGGACGAGTTCTGAAAGACGGCGCCATTCTCTGGGCCTCAATGACATTAAGCGGCAAAGAGTATTCCGCATACCGGTTCAGGACAAGCGATGACGGATTCACTGATTATTACAATGCGCAAGGGCAAAGCATCAAAAAGACTCTGATGCGCACACCCATTGACGGCGCGCGCCTTACCTCCGGTTTCGGCAAGCGCAAGCATCCGACGCTCGGCTATACAAAGATGCATCGCGGTGTTGATTTTGGCGCCCGGAGCGGAACACCGATTATGGCGGCAGGTAATGGGACTGTCGAAATGGCTGCGCGCAACGGTGGCTACGGCAATTATGTCCGCATCCGCCATAACAGCGAATATAAAACGGCCTATGCCCATATGAAAAGTTTCGGAAAAGGCATCCGCAAGGGCGCACGTGTCAAGCAGGGCCAGATTATCGGCTATGTCGGGACTACCGGCCGCTCTACGGGCCCGCACCTGCATTATGAAGTGCACAGAAACAGCAAGCAGATCAACCCACTCTCGGTTAAATTACCTGCAGGCCGTAAACTTGGTGGTAAAATGCTTGCCGCGTTTCAGGCGCATACAGACGGCATCCGCAAAGAAGTTGCCGGGGTTGAACTGGAAACAAAGCTTGCGAGCGTGAACCTCGAATAACGAAGAGCATCCCCGCCGCAGCATTAACTCTGACGATGTATTCTGGGGAGGGGCTGTTTGGATAAGAAGGCGCTTTTCACGCTGTATTTTGTCGTTTTGCTTGATGTCGCCGGACAGGGAATCCTGATTCCCGCCCTGACAACCTTAATTATCGACCCGACAAATGGCTTTTTGCCGACTGCAACATCGGCGGCAATGCGAAATTTCTATTTCGGACTTATCACAGGCAGTTTCTTCTTTTGCTGGTTTCTCGGCGCGACAATGATCGCCAGCTACTCTGATAAAGTGGGCCGGAAAAAAGCGCTTGTGATCTGTTTGATCGGTTCTGCGCTCGGCTATGTCCTGACCCTCATCGGGATATATATGCAAAGCATTACCTTACTCGTGCTGGGTCGCATTGTTGCCGGATTTACAGCCGGTAGCCAATCCGTATCACAGGCAGCAATTATTGACATAAGCACGGATGAAAACCGTACTGAGAACCTCGGGCGTCTCGTTGCGGCTCTTGCGGCGGGACTTGCGTTTGGACCGTTCGTTGGTGGTATCTTCTCCGATCAATCGATCTCGTCCGCATTAAACGTCACCGTCCCTGTTTATATAATTACCGCCTGTCTTTTCCTGAATCTGGCGTTGCTACTGAAGTATTTTGAGGATGTCCGGAAAACAGAGGGCGATTTCGCGCTTAACCCCCTGTCTGCCTTCTCGGAACTGGCGGAAGCCGTCAAAACACGCGCCATTCGCAATATTTCAATTGTCTTCTTCGCTTGCGTCCTCTCAATGACGCTGTTTTATATCTATGCAACAGTCTATCTGTTCCGAAAGTTCGAATTTACGACTTTGGGAAACAGTGTCGCCATGCTGGTCATCGGCGTGGGGATGGCAATCGGGAGCGGATATCTAATCAAACCCCTCTCCGATCGATTTACGCCGGAAAGAATTGTAGGTGGTGCCCTTTTAGTAATGGCTCTGTTTCAAGGGTTATTCCTGTTAAGCGGCAATGAGTATTTCGCGGTCGCCAGCCTGTTGCCATTTGTAATGGGCTACGGCGTCGCCTATACGAACTGCCTGTCAATATTTTCAGATGCGGTGCCTGAGGAAAAGCAAGGCTGGGTAATGGGAATATCCATCTCTCTCTTTACGTTTGCAGGCGGCATCGTTTCCATCATTGGCGAGGGATTAATGGATATATTCCTCCAGCTTCCCTTCCTCCTCTCCATTGCCGGCATGATCATCGCGAGCATCCTTGCCATCAGCCTGAAGATTATCCAACCCTATCAAGCATCCACCTGAATGAAAAACGGCTGCCAATAATTGGCAGCCGTTCGCTTTATCATCTGACAACGCGATCAAGCAGCATCCGCCAGTTCATCATTTATCAGGAGGCCATCCTCACTTCCTGAAATTTTGACTGTGGCCCCATCGGAAATGGTTCCTTCCAGGATCTGCGTGGCCAGCGGGTTTTGCAGATACCGCTGGATCACTCGCTTCAACGGACGGGCGCCATACACCGGATCATAGCCGCGATTTGCGATCCATTCATAGGCTGAAGGATCAAGTTCCAGTTCAATCCGCCGCTCGGACAGCAGTTTCTGCAGATGCGCCAACTGAATATCAACAATGGCGTTCATATTCTCCCGGCTCAGCCGATGGAATACAATCTGCTCATCCAGACGGTTCAGAAACTCCGGCCGGAATGCGGCACGCACTGTTTCCATGACGTTATGGCGGACCAGTTCGTCATCCACATCGTCACCGCTCGCCATATGCTCACTGCCGAGATTGGACGTCAGCACAATGAGGGTGTTCTTGAAGTCCACCGTCCGGCCCTGACCGTCCGTCAGGCGACCATCATCCAGAACCTGCAGCAGGATGTTGAAGACGTCCGGATGGGCTTTTTCAACCTCGTCAAACAGGATGACCTGATAGGGACGGCGGCGAACGGCTTCGGTGATGACACCGCCCTGATCATAGCCGACATATCCGGGAGGCGCCCCGATAAGGCGGGCAACACTGTGTTTCTCCATATATTCAGACATATCGATACGCAAAAGTGCATGTTCGTCATCGAACAAGAACCCGGCCAGCGCCTTGGTCAATTCTGTTTTACCAACCCCGGTCGGCCCCAGAAACAGGAACGAGCCAATCGGCTGGTTCGGATCCTGCAGACCCGCACGGGAGCGTCGAACAGCATTGGAGACCGCGACAAGCGCCTCCTCCTGACCGACAACGCGCTTGCGGAGTTCATTCTCCATGTTGAGCAATTTCTCACGCTCCCCGGACAGCATCTTGTCGACCGGGATACCGGTCCACCGCGAGACAACGCCCGCAATGTCCTCTTCCTTCACGCTATCCCGTCCGATGGAAGAGCCTTCCGCCTCTTCCGCTTCGGCCAGTTGCTTTTCAAGCTCCGGAATTGCACCATACGCCAGTTCACCGGCGCGCTGCAGATTGCCCTGACGCTGAACCGTCGCCAGTTCGTTTCGCGCCGCATCCAGCTGTTCTTTCACATGCTGGGCACGATTGAGCTTTTCCTTCTCCATCTGCCAGCTTTCCGTGAGGTCAGCAGATTGCTTTTCCAGTTCCACCAGCTCTGTTTTGAGTTTTTCAAGTCGTTCCTTTGACGCTTTGTCCGTTTCCTTCTCAAGGGCGGAGCTCTCGATTTTCATCTGCAGAATCTTGCGATCGAGCTCGTCCACCTCTTCGGGCTTACTGTCAACTTCCATACGGCGTCGGCTTGCGGCCTCGTCCATCAGGTCGATTGCCTTGTCCGGCAGGAACCGGTCCGTGATGTAACGGTTCGACAGAGTGGCCGCTGCGACCAGTGCACTATCAGAGATCTGCACACCATGGTGGACTTCGTATTTTTCCTTCAGTCCACGCAGGATCGAGATGGTATCCTCGACCGTCGGCTCGGAGACAAAGACGGACTGAAAACGCCGCGCCAGCGCCGCGTCCTTCTCAATATATTTCCGGTATTCATCAAGGGTCGTCGCGCCGACACAATGAAGCTCACCTCGCGCAAGCGCAGGTTTTAAAAGGTTGGAGGCATCCATCGACCCTTCCGCCGCGCCGGCTCCGACCAGCGTATGCAACTCGTCAATAAAAAGTACGATCTCGCCGCCCGTAGATGAAATTTCCGACAGGACTGCTTTCAATCGCTCCTCAAATTCACCGCGGTATTTGGCACCCGCAATCAGCTGTCCAAGATCAAGGCTCATCAGCTTCTTGTCTTTCAGACTTTCGGGCACGTCGCCGTTCACAATCCGGAGTGCCAGACCTTCGATGATGGCCGTTTTACCGACACCCGGCTCCCCGATCAGGACCGGGTTATTCTTGGTGCGGCGTGACAGTACCTGTATGGTCCGGCGAATTTCTTCGTCCCGGCCAATCACCGGGTCTAGCTTGCCTTTCCGGGCGGCTTCCGTCAGATCGCGTGCGTATTTTTTAAGAGCATCATAGCCGGCCTCAGCACCACTGCTATCCGCCGTGCGGCCTTTACGCAAATCATTAATCGCCTCATTCAGGCTGTTTGCCGTGACCTTGGCACTATTCAGGATTTTGGCGGATTCTGTTCCTTTTTCCAGGGCCAGGGCCAGCAACAACCGCTCCGCCGTCACAAAACTGTCGCCAGCCTTATCCGCCAGTTTTTCGGCGGAGGCGAACAGCCGTGCCAATTCAGAGGTCAGATTGACCTGTCCAGCACCGCTGCCTGTAACCTGCGGCATTCTTTCGATAGCCTCATTCACGCCTTGGCGCGCCATAGCAGCATCACCACCAGCCTTGGCGATCAGGCCACTTGCCAGCCCTTCTTTGTCGTCAAGAAGTACTTTCAGGAGATGTTCCGGCGTTAGTCTCTGGTGATTTTCACGTAACGCCAATGTTTGGGCCGACTGGATAAACCCCTTCGACCTATCTGTATATTTTTCGATATCCATGCTCGTCCTCGACACATAGACCGCTGCTTCTTTGCACGACTTCCTATGACCCCTTAGAGGCAATCATATTGCAAGCCCGCCAACGGCTTCATTTCTGATATATATGTGGGCGATCTGCGATTGATTTCAAGCAGGTAATGGCTCCATAAATGTGACAAAATTCGCATGCCAAAAACAAAAGGGAAGCTGAATATCGCTTCCCTTTTTCTTCTTTCAATTTGCCAAATGCCGCAAAGCAGTCGAACTTATTCTGTTGTGTTAGCTTCTTCAATGTCACTTTCATCGGCATTCCGGCTTGATGTCCGACGACGCAGGGTCCTTGTACGGCTCACCTTGCGTTTCGGCTTAGTCTCCTCCCCTTCACTATCCGCAACAGGAGATGGCGCCGGTGCAGACCCCTCAGCCGACATATCCACAATCGGTTGTTCTGCGGCACTCAAATCAACAGCGGAATTATTGGCATCGGGGTTCGCGTTTTCTTCACCTCCGGAAGACGCCTCATCCCGGGTCCGGCTTCTTGGTTTGCGCTGTGCCGGCTTGCTGCTTTCAATCTCTGAAGGGGCCGCAGAATTCTCAGCGCTACCTGAGCTCCCCGGATTACCCACATTCTCAGCGCTATCAGCATTCTCTGAATTGTCCGAAGCCGACTTTTCCTTAGGCGCTGCGGTGTTGGCGGCAATTATTCTGAAGTAATGCTCAGCGTGCTGGAAATAATTTTCAGCGGCAACACGATCGCCTGACGTCTGGGCATCCGTTCCATGCGCGACATATTTATCATAAACCTGTTGCGCGGTACCCCGGATTTTACCATCGGGACCATTGCTGTCATAATTACGGTTACCGCCGCCTGGTCGGCGATTGTTGCCTGAACCTGGCCGATTACCCCCAGAATTCGCCCGTCCGCCACGGGGACGCCTGTTACTACTTACTCTCATAATCACAATGATTCCGTCAATCTAGAGTTCAAATTTCACATCAGTGTAAAGATGATTCAATTCGGGCGCTTAAGTTAAGTCCCACTCGCATTTCCAAGATGTTCCATCATCCAGGAAGCTCAGGCCTGATTTTGAATTAAATATTGATCATGGACCTTAGGCTCAGGTCTTGTTGTTCACATATGATCTGGATAAACCCTACCCTCTGTTTCTCTAATAATCCAACGTTTTTTTTAAAAAATCGCACTAACCTGCAAGAAAACCGGATACGCAGCGCTCAATTGACGCAAGATCCCGGTGATATTCCACTCGGGAAATACCTGCATCCTGCATCATCCGACCGAGTTCCGGCGCCTGCCCTGCTCCCACCTCAAATACAAGGAGGCCGCCCGGTCGGAGAATATTATGAATATCAAGAAGAATCTCCCGATAGCAATCAAGTCCATCCGAGCCACCAGCCAGCGCCAGTTGCGGTTCATAATCGCGGACTTCTGGTTGCAGCCCTGCAATATCCCCACTCGGAATATAGGGAGGGTTGCTGATAACGAGATCGAACTTTTCATCCCTCTCTCTTCCCCAGTTTCCAAGAGCAAACTCCGCCCGCCCGCTCATTCCAAGGTGATGCGCATTCTCGCGGGCGATGGCAATTGCCGCTTCGCTTTTATCGATACCAACTCCGCTCGCCTCGGGCAACTCGCTTAAAAGCGACAACAGGAGACAACCGCTCCCTGTTCCGAGATCTAGGAGGCGGAGCGGTTGCAACACATCTTTGCAACGCCCCAGGGCGGCCTCAATAAGTGTTTCACTGTCCGCCCGTGGGTCCAGCACATCCGATGTTACAAGAAAATCCAGGCTCCAGAATTCCCGATGCCCGGTCAGATGAGAAAGCGGCTCACGCGCTGAACGTCGGTCAACAAAACGCTCAAATTTCTCTTTCTGCTGCGCTGTCAGGAGACGCTCTGGCTCCCGATGCAAAAACCCAGCATCTTCACCGAGTACATGAGCGAGCAGTAAGGTTGCTTCCCGCTTTGCGTTAGTCACATCAGCCGCGCTCAAAACGTCAGCGGCCTCCTCTATCGCGCGACGCGCATTCTCGATCATGAGCTCAGACGCCGCCTTCAATCTCAGCAAGCAGCGCAGCCTGATCCTCCGAGATCAGGGCATCAATGACTTCATCCAGCGCCTCGCCCGCAAGGACCTTATCCAGTTTATAGAGCGTCAGATTAATCCGGTGATCCGTCAGTCGCCCTTGAGGGAAATTATAAGTACGAATCCGCTCCGACCGGTCTCCCGACCCTACTTGTCCCTTACGCGCAGCGGACCGTTCCGCTGCCTTTGCCGCCCGTTCCGCCTCATAGATGCGGGAGCGCAGCACGCTCATGGCTTTGGCCTTGTTCTTGTGCTGGGACTTTTCATCCTGCTGCTGCACAACAATACCGGTCGGGATATGCGTAATGCGCACCGCTGAATCCGTTGTGTTCACCGACTGACCGCCCGGGCCGGACGCGCGAAAAATATCGACGCGAATATCACTATCCGCGATTTGAACATCAACTTCTTCCGCTTCGGGCAGCACCGCGACGGTCGCCGCGGATGTGTGAATACGCCCTCCTGTTTCGGTTTCCGGCACCCGCTGAACACGATGCACACCGGATTCAAACTTGAGATTGGCGAATACGTTGCGCCCAGTGACTTTCACAATCACTTCCTTGATACCGCCCAGATCCGATTCCGACATTGACATGGTCTCGCATGTCCAGCCCTGACTTTCAGCATATCGTTGATACATCCGGTAAAGGTCACTTGCGAAAAGCGCCGCTTCCTCGCCGCCTGTTCCTGCGCGAATTTCAAGAATGGCGTTTTTCTCGTCGGCATCATCTTTGGGCAAAAGCTGGATCTTGATGGAATGCTCCAGATCGGGAAGCAGGGCCCTCAACTCCTCTAGCTCCAGCTCAGCCATTTCTTTCATTTCCGCATCGGTGTCCGGACTGTCCAGCATTTCATTTATCCCGGCCAACTCATCTCGTGTTTGCTGGAATTTCTGGATGGCTTCCACAAGGGGTTTGATTTCGGCATACTCCCGGCTCATGCGGACGAAATCATCCGGCGCAACCTCGCCCATTTCACCGGACATGGCGGCTTCCAGTTCTTCCGAGCGGGACTGGATCATTTTGAGCTTGTCTTCAGGGAGCATTTTCTAACCTTAAACGAGAGCGCCGAGCGCCGCAGATATATTGGAGAGTTCGACTTCGCGCTGCTCACCCTGATCGAGATCGCGAAGAGTACAAACATTGCGGGCAAGTTCATCCTCCCCGATCAGAACTGCCGCCCGGGCGTTCAGTTTATTTGCCCGCTTCATGCGCTTTCCAACATTGCCTTTGAAGGCCATCTCGATATTTAGACCATCCTGCCGCAGTTGATACGCGAGTTTTGCCGCCACAGCTTCCGCTGCCTTCCCTACCGGAATGATCGCTGTGGGACGGATGGCCATCGGGACATTTTCAACCAGCATGGCAAGGCGCTCGATCCCGCCAGCCCAACCGATCCCCGGCGTTGGCTTACCGCCCAATGTTTCGATCAGTCCGTCATACCGCCCGCCCGCAATCACCGCCCCTTGCGCGCCTAACGCCGTTGTCACGAATTCGAAGGCGGTGTGGGTATAGTAATCAAGGCCACGCACGAGACGCCGATTGAGAGTGTGATCAATCCCGAGCAGGGACAATCCTTCGAGTACCTCATCAAAGAAATCAGATGAGAAGCTGTTAAGATAGTCGTTGAACAAGGGCGCCTTCTCGACCAAAACCCGATCTCCTTTGTCCTTGCTGTCAAGAATACGAAGGGGATTACGGTCCAGCCGGTCCAGGCTGTCCTTTGACAGGCTTGCTTTGTGATCGCTGAAATACTCGACAAGTGCGGCACGGTAAGCCTGCCTGCTTTCAAGGTCACCAAGTGTATTGATCTCGAGTGTGCAATCTTTCAATACGTCAAGTTTCTTCAGTATTGACGCGCCGATAGCGATCACCTCGATGTCTGCCTTGGCCTCTGGCGCGCCAATGCACTCCACATCAATCTGATGGAACTGTCGCTGCCGTCCTTTCTGCGGGCGCTCATAGCGGAACATCGGACCGGCGGCAAACACCTTGAACGGCACATTCTGTTGCAGGCCGTTGCTGATAAAGGCGCGGCAAATCCCGGCGGTGTATTCCGGCCGGAGGGTCATACTCTCTCCACTCCGGCTTTCGAAGGAATACATCTCCTTCGAGACAACATCGGAACTTTCGCCCATTGTTCGCGCGAAAACCTCGGTAAATTCGAAAATCGGGGTTGCCATCTCCGCATAGCCAAACCGCGCCGCAACATCCCGCGCAGTGCCAATCACGTGGACGTGACGCGCAAAATCCTCAGGCAACAGGTCATGGGTGCCGCGGACTGGCTGGGGTAGTGACACGTCTTTTCTCCGTTTAGTAAATACTTCCGAGGTAGGATCAGGCGATACGCTGGACAGCGTGGGATTCAGTCGCATCACCATCAGCATTCAAAGCTTCCAGTTCAGCAGCTTTCGCTTCGACCAACTCGACAATATGATCCACCATATCTCCGGTCGCTACTTTATGATCCGTAACGCCGCTCAAGTAAACCATGTGATTGTCCTTGCCGCCGCCGGTAAGGCCAATATCGGTCTCCCGTGCTTCTCCGGGGCCGTTGACGACACAGCCGATGATCGACAAGGTCAGCGGTGTTTGGATATGGGCCAGCCGCTGTTCCAGCAATTCCACCGTCTTGATCACAGGAAAGGCTTGCCGCGCGCAGGACGGGCAGGAAATAATCGTCACACCCCGCCGACGTAGCCCAAGGCTCTTCAGAATTTCATAGCCAGCCTTGATCTCCTCCACTGGATCGGCGGAGAGAGAAACCCTGATGGTGTCGCCAATCCCCGACCAGAGCAACATACCGAGGCCAATAGAGGATTTGACCGTTCCGGAAGACAGCCCGCCTGCTTCCGTAATGCCAAGATGCAGTGGATAGTCGCAAACCTCCGACAACCCTTGATAGGCGGCAACGGACAGGAAGACATCAGAGGCCTTCACACTGATCTTGAAGTTGAAGAAATCATTATCTTCAAGAATACGGGCGTGGTTCATGGCGGATTCCACCATCGCTTCCGGGCAGGGCTCGCCATATTTCTCCAACAGCTCGCGCTCAAGGCTTCCCGCATTCACACCGATCCGCATGGAACAATTATGATCAACAGCCGCCTTCACCACATCCCGCACACGATCAGGGGAGCCGATGTTGCCCGGATTGATCCGGAGGCAGGACGCCCCCGCCTCCGCCGCTTCGATACCGCGTTTATAATGGAAATGGATATCTGCGATGATGGGAACACGTGTCTCGCGCACAATCTCCTTAAGCGCCGCCGTGCTCGCCTCATCCGGGCAGGAGACCCGAACCATATCCGCACCAGCCTCTTCCAGCGCATAGATCTGCGCAATCGTCGCCTTGGCGTCCGATGTCAGTGTATTGGTCATCGATTGCACTGTTATGGGCGCGTCACCGCCGACCGGCACATCGCCAACAAAAATCTGTCGCGATTTCCGACGGATAATCTCTCGGTAAGGTCTGATGCTCATGGGATCATACTTTGTAAAATGGCGGCAAAAAATGCCGCAGTCGCTATATTCGCCTAAAATGGCTTTTTACGATGGAAAATACAAGTTATTCCATTGTTTCAGTCTCTATTCGCCGATCATTGCAGCTATTGCAATCCGTTATTTTCAAGCAGGCTGTCCGCCGCCAACGGTATCTCTCTTAAAATAGTCCCCGTTCCGCCAAGCGATCTGATTTCCTTGCCATCCACCCGGATTTCAAGCCCACCGGCATTACCGGTTGTCAACTTAAGGTCCGGCGTATTCGGTGCCATATAGGTGTCACCGGGGTTAAGGACTTGCGATAAAACAGGGCTATCATCCTTGGCCTTTACTTCAACCCAGCTTTCTTCCGTTGCGCGAAGCACGATGCGGGCATCCGTATTTTCGACACCGAATGTTCGTGGCATAGGGCTCTCCGGCGTTCCCTCCGTGGCCGTCGCGGGCTCGCCGGATGTTGCTGCCTGCAATGTATCCTGCGGATAGGCTGCCGCAACCTCGGTCTGCTGAGGCGATGTCGCCTGAACTTCAGTGCCTTCATTCGGATCAGCCGCTTCCGCTGACGTTGCAGCTGTCTCCGTTTCGCTCTCTACGTTTTCAGCCGTGGGTAAAGATTCAACAGCATCAGTGGTGTTTTCGGACTCAGTATCTGAAGTGGCGACGTTTGCCGTCGTATCAGTTGTGGCACCATCGGTATCCGCAGTGTCCTGAGATGGCGTTGTTGCGACGGTCGCGCTGGATTCTACTCTGGTTTCCGGTTCGAAATTTGCTTCGGAACTCGTTTCTGACTGAGGCACTGTATCGACAGAGTTTTCCGTCACAAGACTGCTTTTTCCCGTCTCGACGGTTGTACTCTCTTGCGTGATCTCCGGAGTTTCCGTAGTCGGCGATGTCTGCAAAATTTCCGCCATGTTCTTCGGTGTTTCATCCGCAGTAGCCGCTTTGTCAGAGGGATCCGACGCTTCGGTAGCGATCATATCCAGATCCCGGATTTTGCTCGCCAGATGTTCTGGCAGTTCTGCCACCCGCTCAAAGTCAAGGCTTTCGCTTTCCTGATAAAAAAACCACCCTGCCAACAGGATCAGGGCAAAAACCAGCGTTCCGAGCAAAATACCCGCTCCCGGCATACGTCCGCCGGTAGATGGCTCAGGAAAGGCAAGTGAGGGGACACGCAGCCCATCACCTTCCTCATGCTTGTAAAGCTCAACAATAGCGACCGCGTCAAGATCAAGCAAATTGGCATAGGAGCGCAGAAAGCCGGTTACAAATGTTTGCCCGGGAAGACTGTTGAAGTTTCCCTCTTCAAGCGCATGGACCTGACTAGCACGTAGGCGCAGAATATCTGCCACCTGGTGCAGTGACAGCCCTCTTGCTTCCCTGGCTTCCCGTAGCTGTGCACCAACGGTCAGAGGGGCTTCCTCTTGCGGTTCAATAACTTCCTCCGTTTTTTGAAATGACACCCTATTGCCCTTTGACGCATTTCTGCTGAACAGGTTAGGTTGTGTCACGACATCGCGTCGTTTGCTGTCTCTCGCCATAATCGAACGCCAAACATACAGTTTTCTATTTCGTCACAACAGCTTTGCCGCCATTATCGGCAAAATTCAGCAAACTTCAATCTCTTATATGATGATCGAATGATCCCGGGCAAATGACCGTAGTTGATCGCGCACGGAATGGTCCCTTGAATTGCAGAGACTGCGGACATAGTTTTCCAGTTTGCCTATGTCTGTACTGAGCACCATTTCCTTTACCCGTCCCAATGCTTCGGAAGACATGGAAAAGTTTCGATACCCCAACCCAAGGAGCGCCATCGCCTCCAATGGCCGCCCTGCAATATCCCCGCAAATGGAAAAGGGCTTATTCGCCTTTTCGCATTGCTCGGCAATATTGCGGAACAGTGTCAGTAGCGTCGGGCTCAAGGTATCATACCGTTCACTGATTTTCGGATTTCCCCGATCAACCGCAAAAAAGAACTGCATCAGGTCGTTCGATCCGACCGAGATAAAATCAACTTCTGTCAAAAGCTGCGGCAACTGCCAAACGATCGAGGGCACTTCGATCATCGTACCTACTTTCACATTTAAGGGTGCACCGCCCGGTTTCTGCTTAGCCCGGTCAATCTCCTTGTTCAGAATTGTCTTTGCTTCCAGAAACTCCGGCACCTCCGCGATCATGGGAAACATCAGGGACAGATCCCGCCCAGCCGCAGCGCGAACCAACGCCCGCAGCTGACTGCGGAGCAACGCCGGTCTGTCAAGACCGATCCGAATGGCCCGCCACCCCAATGCCGGGTTTTCCTCCGTCTTTGTTTTCAGATAGGGTAGCATCTTGTCGCCGCCGATATCCAGCGTCCGAAAGATGACCGGCTTTCCCTCCATCTTGTCGAGCACGCGTGCATACAATGTAGTTTGCTCGTCAACTTTCGGCATCTGGGAGCGCACCATGAATTGCAGCTCTGTTCTGAAAAGACCTATGCCGTCCGCACCAAATTCCGGAAAATGGTCAATGTCGAGCAACAAACCCGCATTGACGTTCAGGCTAAGCGGTACGTTGTCTTTTGAGATATTCGGCTTATCGCGGAGCGCCGCATATTTTGCCTGACGCTGTGCCCGTTGGTTCTGGCTTCTTGAGAAGGCTTCCTGAACGTCCTCGCCGGGGCGCAGAAACACCTGACCATGCTCCGCATCCACTAGGACGAAGTCCCCTTGCTCCACATTCTCGCGAATGCTGGCACATTGACCAACGACCGGCACGCCGAGAGCCCGGGCAACGATTGCAACATGGCTGGCCCGCGTACCGGCCTCCAATACGACTGCTTTCAGATGCCGACGGTCATAGTCAAGCAGCTCAGCCGCCCCCATATTGGCTGCAATCACCACCGTATCCATTGTAAGGTTACGACGGTCTATCTGTACCCGTCCGTCAAGATGCAGATATAAGCGATTGGCGAGATCATCAAGCTCTGAGAGCCGTTCCCGCAGATACGGATCATTGATTTCCTTCATCCGCGCCCGCGTATCATCCTGCACCCGCTTGATTGCAGCTTCCACTGTAAGACCAGTCGCAACCGCATCATGCAGTTTTTTTAGCCAGCCCTTGTCATGGGCAAACATCTTGTATGCCTCAAAGATGTCCTTTGACTCATCCGTCAGCATCGTATTTGTCGCCAGCAACAACTTATCAACGGAACTCTGCAAGGCACTAACAGCGGAGTTCAGCCGGTTCAGCTCTTTTGCCCGATCTTCGGAAATAGTACGCAGCACCTCAATTCTGGGCTCATGCAGCAAGGCATAGCCAGCCGCCAGCCCTTCCGCGAGCACTTTTCCGCTGACGTGATGCGGCAATGTCGCATTTCCGGCCGTATCGGAAAACTCTGTTGCCGCCACCATCTCTTCAGAACTGACAAGTTCCGCGACAACCATCGCAACGGTCTGCAGGGCTTCGACTTCCTCATCCGTGTAGACGCGGCGGGTGCGGTTCTGAACGACCAGCACCCCGATCACCCGTCCTCCACGCAGAATTGGTGTACCAAGCAGCGAATGATATTCCTCTTCACCCGTTTCCGGGCGATAGGCGAATTGCGGATGAGACTGTGCGTCCGAGAGATTAAGCGGACGGGCGCGGGCGGCAATGTCACCAACCAGACCTTCGCCGAGACGCAAGCGGGTCTGATGAACAGAATTCTTTTTAAGACCTTCCGTGGCATATAGCTCCAGTACGTCACCGGCCCGCCTGAGATAGCACGAACAGACCTCGGCAATCATATTGCCGGCGATTAGACGTACAATCTCATTCAGGCGCTGTTCCGCATCACCATGCCCCGCCATAACCTGGTGGAGCTTGCGTAGAAGCAATCTGGGCGCGCTGATGCCGAGGCCACTCATTTACGAGGTATTCCTCTCCACCTCAGAACCCTCAAGCGCGGCACGGGCCTGCGCAACCAGTTCCTCGACGATCTCTGTCGTTGCCTGTTCCTTCTTGACCATGCCAACACTTTGACCGGCCATGACGGAGCCATACTCAACATCGCCCTCGATCACAGCCCGACGCAACGCACCTGCCCAAAAATGCTCAATTTCAAGCTGTGCAGCCTCAAGATCCAGTTCACCGGATTTGTATTTCGCAATCACTGCGTGTTGCGTTTCGATGAATTTCTTCCCGCCTTCATTGTTAAGAGCCCGAACGGGGATAACCGGAAACATCGGATCGACCTGAACCGTTGTGACCGCGTCGCGCGCGCTTGCACGGATAAAGGCTTTCTTGAAATCGGGATGGGCGATGGATTCATGCGCGCACACGAAAACCGTGCCAAGTTGACAGCCGGAAGCGCCCATCCGCAGATAATTGGTAATTGCTTCGCCACGGCCAATGCCGCCCGCCACAAAAACAGGCACTTCCGTAACATGCGGCAGGATCTCCTGCGCCAGTACACTGGTTGCCACCGGCCCGATATGTCCACCGGCTTCCATGCCCTCAATAATCAGAGCATCTGCACCTGTACGGATCAGCTTCTTGGCCAGCGCCAATATCGGCGCGAAACAAATAGTCTTGGCGCCGCCTTCCTTGATTTTGAAGATGGTTTCCTTGGACGGCACACCACCCGCAAGCACGACATGTCCGACATTATTGGCAAGGCAGATGTCAACAAGCTTGTCGAGATCAGGATGCATGGTGATCAGATTCACACCGAACGGCTTGTCTGTGAGCGCCTGCGTTCCCTTGATTTCCGCATCAAGCAATTCCGGCGTCATTGCCCCGCAGGCGATAACACCGAACCCGCCAGCATTGGAAATTGCAGCAACGAGATTACGTTCCGACACCCAGGACATCGCCCCGCCCAAAATCGCGTATTTGGTGCCGAGGAAATCGCACCCGCGCTTCCAGGCCATCTCGATCGTTTCAGGCCCGTTCGTCATCTTCTTGTCCATCTTACGCCGCATCCAGTCCAAAGGCAGTATGAAGGGTTCGTACTGCAAGTTCCGTATACTCTTCCGCCAGCAACACGCTGACTTTAATTTCCGAGGTTGAAATCACCTGAATATTAATACCCTTTTCGGCCAGCGCGGAGAACATTGTCTTGGCGACACCGGAATGACTGCGCATCCCCATTCCGACTATCGACACCTTCACGACATTCGGATCGGGGACAATCGCCCGACAGGCAGCCTTGTCTTTCAATTGATCCAGAACCGCAAGCGCCTGATTCATTTCCTTGCGACCGACGGTAAAGGTAAGGTCCGTCGCCTTGCCGTCTTCCGAGACGTTCTGGACGATCATATCAACATTGATATTCGCATCTGCCAATGCACCGAACACAAGCGCCGCCATTCCCGGGCGATCCGCCACCTGTTGCAATGTCACCTTGGCTTCATCACGGGTGTAGGTAACGCCACTCACAACCTGCTGTTCCACGATATCTTCCTCATCTACAACCAATGTTCCTGGTAAATCTTCGAAACTAGAGAGTACCTGCAATTTCACCCGGTGTTTCATCGCCATTTCGACGGACCGTGTTTGAAGAACCTTGGCACCAAGGGACGCCAGTTCCAGCATTTCCTCATACGTAATTTTATCAAGTTTAGCGGCTTTTGTCGCGATCCGCGGATCGGCGGTATAAATTCCGTCAACATCCGTATAGATATCACACCTGTCCGCCTTTAGTGCTGCTGCGAGTGCCACAGCGGATGTATCGGAACCGCCGCGGCCCAGTGTCGTGATCCGATTGTCCGACCCAATTCCCTGAAATCCGGCACAGACGGCCACCTGCTGATCCTCAAACCGCTTGATGATTTCCGTGCAGTCTATGTTCTCTATCCGCGCCGCGCCGTGAACAGCATTCGTCTGAACCGGAATCTGCCAGCCCAGCCAGGATCGCGCGGATACACCGAGGCCCTGAAGCGCAAGCGACAGGAGACCAATGGTCACCTGCTCACCACTCGATACAACGACGTCATATTCCCGTGCATCGTGCAAAACAGAGACATCCGATACAAGATCAACAAGCCGGTTCGTATCGCCGGACATCGCGGAGACGACCACCGCCACCTCATGACCAGCATCAACTTCCCGCTTCACTTTCAGGGCGACGTTCTTGATCCGCTCTACCGTGCCGACCGAGGTTCCCCCAAATTTCATCACCAGCCGCGCCATGGCCGCATTACCTCTCCCCCCGCCCCTTGGCAAGGGTCCAAAAAATGATGTTTGTTGTCACATTTGCCCTTTGGCTACAAAGGAGCGTATACATATACTTAAGGATGCCTGTGGGGCAAGCTCCACGGCGAATTTAATACAATAAGGCTGACTTTTTTATGGCGTCTGATAAAGAGGCAATTATGAACGACGCAACGACGGCGAAATCCGTAGATCCGGTCGAGATAGCAAATTTCGAAGCGATGGCCGAAGAATGGTGGGATGAGAACGGCAAGTTCAAGCCCCTGCATAAGTTCAATCCGATTCGAATTGGCTATGTCCGCGATACGGTTATCTCTCATTTCGGGCTGCAAACGGACGATGCCGTGGTGAAACTCAAACCTTTCGCTGGGCTGAAAGTTCTGGATATTGGCTGTGGCGGCGGATTGCTGTCTGAACCTATGGCCCGACTGGGGGCACATGTTATTGCGGCAGATGCCTCCCGGAAAAATATCCAGATTGCCTCCCTTCATGCTGAGAAATCTGGTCTCAATATCGACTATCGCCATACGACGGCTGAAGAACTTGCCGCAACGGGAGAAAAATTCGACATAATCCTGAACATGGAAGTGATTGAGCATGTCGCGGACATCGACGGCTTTGTCGAAGCCTGCGCTGCTATGCTCAAACCCGGCGGAATTATGTTTGTCGCGACGCTGAATCGCACGGCGAAAAGCTTTGCCTTTGCCATTGTCGGCGCGGAGTATGTCCTTCGCTGGCTGCCCAAAGGCACTCATAGCTGGAAAAAATTCTTGAAACCGTCGGAAGTCGCCCGCCTTGCCCGAAACAATGGCCTGGCGGTCAAAGATGTTGCAGGTGCGACCTATAATCCGTTCGAAGATCGATGGCATATCAGCAAGGATCTCAGCATCAATTATCTCCTTGCCGCCGTAAATCCTGCATAATCTTATTGAATCCGAATTGACCGCACCAATAAAGTTGCCTTATTGGGTAATTTTTTAGATGTAAAGAGAACCGTCATGTCCCTTAAGCCGTCACCGCTCGCCCCTGCCGCGTTTCCTGCTTTCCCGGAAATCAAGGGGGTGCGATTTGCCACCGGCAATTCCGGCATGCGCTATAAAGGCCGCGATGACGTCATGCTGGCAGAATTCTCTGACAAGACGACGGTTGCCGGGGTATTCACTAAGAACGCCATGCCGGGTGCCCCGGTTGACTGGGACCGCGACATCCTGCCGTCCGGTACCGCGCGGGGACTTGTCGTCAATGCCGGGATCGCAAATGTCTTTACCGGCTCTGCTGGCCGCAAAGCCGTGGAAGATACGGCCGCCGCCGCCGCTGACCTTCTCAGTACGGCACCGGAACAGATTTATATTGCGTCGACCGGTGTAATTGGCGAGCCTCTTCCGACGGAGAAAATCACGAATATTCTTCCGCGGCTGGCGGGGGACCTGTCTCCTACAGCCGGCGAAGCTGCAGCAAAAACCATCATGACCACCGACACCTTCGCCAAAGGAGCCGTCGCAAAGGCGACCATCGGGGGGAAGGAAGTGTCGCTCGCGGGATTTGCAAAGGGATCCGGGATGATCGCGCCAGACATGGCGACCATGCTCGCCTTCCTGTTCACCGATGCCGCGATCCCTGCCGACATATTGCAGGCATTACTGCAAGAGGCAAATGAGAAGAGCTTTAATTGCGTTACCGTGGACTCCGATACATCCACCAGCGATACAGTTCTTCTTTTCGCAACAGGAGCCGCAGGAAACGAGGCCCCGACGCAATCAACGGACCCGACCCTCGATGATTTCAAACGCGCGCTTCTGGAGATCATGAAAGATCTTGCGCAGCAGGTCGCACGCGATGGGGAAGGCGCCAGCAAGTTCATAACCGTAAAGGTGAGCGGCGCGACAAGCGATGCGTCTGCGAAAGTCATTGCACTGGCCATTGCCAACTCCCCGCTCGTGAAAACGGCAATTGCCGGAGAGGATGCCAACTGGGGCCGGGTTGTCATGGCGGTCGGAAAATCAGGCGAAAAGGCGGACCGAGACAAAATGAGCCTCCGGATGGGTGGCATTCTGATTGCCGAAAGTGGCGCTCGCTCCCCCTCATACCGTGAAGCGGATATCATACCGCATATGCAGGGAAAGGAGATCCTGATTGAGGTAGATGTCGCTATTGGAAGTGGATCGGCATTTGCCTGGACCTGTGATCTGACACATGGTTATATCGAGATCAATGCCGATTACCGAAGTTGAGAGCCCTGTGATGTCCTTTCCGACCATTCTCGTTGCGGCCGTTGCACTGGTTGATGATGATAACCGTGTCCTGATCGCCCAGCGCCCCAATGGCAAAAGCATGGCCGGATTGTGGGAATTTCCTGGCGGTAAAGTCGAAACCGGGGAAACTCCCGAAACAGCCCTCATCCGGGAGCTGAAAGAGGAACTCGCCATTGATGTGACAGAGGCCTGCCTTGCTCCCTTTACCTTCGCGAGCCACACATACGAGGAGTTCCATCTATTGATGCCGCTCTATGTCTGCAGACGTTGGAGTGGCACACCGCGCCCGATTGAGGGCCAAACACTCAAATGGGCGCGTGCGCCAAGACTGGGGGATTTTGCAATGCCTCCGGCGGATATCCCTCTGATCGCCATGCTCAGGGATCTTCTATAGAACAAAAGCATCTGTGAGAGCGCCTGTTCTGACATAAAAAAGGCCGGTATTTGGACTTTCTCCTCATCCAAAGACCGGCCTATGTAAACTATACCTCAAATTTTTGAGTTTGAAACCCAAGGCAGGCACCAGATGCCTCGACATTCAGCAAGTCTACATTAGAAATTACAAACCAAAAAGCGCTCCAGATCAACTACTTTTATCCTCGAATATGGTTATAAATCCTTAGTTTTCTGCATTTTTTGCGGATTAATATCTAGTAAGTACCGAGTTTTCATCATTATTCTGCTTTATGGCTTCTGTTGGCTGAATTTATAAAATTCTACCCTCACGCCAACAATTGCACCGAAAAATACAATCAAAGCGGGGCTAGATTTGCACTTTCTAATCGTCAGTTTTAAGAATATCGCTCATGTTATGATGCGCGCTGCCACGCCGTAGCGGTTTTTGCTGGCTGTCATGCGGGGACCAGCCCGTCATATAGATTATCTGGAATGTCGCGGGCACGCGGCCATTTTCATCGGCATATCGCTCCAAGTATAGTTCCGCTGCCCGCATCAGGACTTTACGGCCTGTGAAATTTTTCTGCCGCGCCATGAGAGCATTTGCCTCCCCCATTCCGCGCAATTCATGCATGAGAGCAAATGGATGCTCGTATTTCAGCGTGATCATCTCCGTATCTGTCACCGGCAACGCCAACCCTGCCCTTTGAAGCAGCGCGCCAGCATCCCGAATTTCCGTAAAAGGTGAGACACGCGGGCTAACACCGCCCTTAATGTCCGATTCCGCCTCAAAAAGGCAGGATTTTAGCTCCTGCAGGCTGTCAATGCCAAACAGAGCCCCCAAGAACAGCCCGTTTGGCTTGAGTATACTTCTTATCTGTGCGAGCGAGCCGGGGAGGTCGTTTGTCCAGTGCAGGGCAAGAACGCTCCCCACAAGATCAAATGTTGCAGGCTTAAATGGCAAAAATTCTTCATCAACTACAACAGCAGAATCTTTACCGTCGCGCAACATTTCCGCGCATATATCGGTGCGGATTACCTGCTGCGCTTTCTTGAGGGAAATCACCTGCTCCGCGAACCCTCCCCCTCTTCCCCCAAGATCGAGAGCCAGCTTAAAATCGTGATTGATATCCAGAAGTCTCTCCGACAGCCGTGCGGCAACCTCGTCAAACAGGAAGCGATATCGCGGCCAATCGCTTAGGGCGGCACGGCGGCGATGATCCGCAACCACTCTGCGATCAAACAGAATATGGCCGGAATCTATTAGCGAGGTTGGTTTTCTCATTTTGACCTTATGGCATTTTCCCGATTAGGACACAATTACAGAGCGCATGTACCGTCACCCAAAGTTTATTTATCGATATGTTTTCAAACATGTTTGCCGTATAGTTCGCCAGCATGACTATCTCAGCCCGCCTGCTCATTAATCACATACAAAAAACGGCTCTGGATGCCGTCTTCCCGCCGGGCTGCGTCAACTGTGCTGAACCCATCGATAGCCCTGGCAATCTGTGTGGCCGCTGCTGGCCTGAAATGACATATATATCGGCTCCGTTCTGCAACATCTGCGGATATCCATTTGAGTATAATGCGGGAGATGACATGATCTGTGCCGCCTGCCTTAAACGAGCCCCGGCATATTCAAAGGCCCGTGCCGTCCTCAAATATGATGAGGCAAGCCGGGACATGATTCTCGGCTATAAACATTCGGATCAGACGAACCGGGCGCCGACCTTCGCACAGTGGATGCATCGTGCTGGGATGGATCTAATTAATGATTGTGATATTATTTGTCCTGTTCCCTTGCACCGGCAAAGACTGATCCGACGACGCTTCAACCAATCGGCGATGCTTGCCCGGGAACTGTCGAAGCTAAGCCATAAACCAGCTATACTCGACCTCCTCATAAGAAAGTATCATACCAGAACGCAGGGAGGATTGAGTGCAAGGGCCAGATTCCGAAACGTTCGCGGGGCGTTCGACGTAAACCCAACGCGCGCTATGCTTCTTGAAGGGGCTCGGGTATTATTGATCGACGATGTATTGACGACCGGCGCTACGGTAGAGGCCTGCAGCAAGTGCCTGATAGATGGCGGGGCACAGAATGTAGACGTCCTCACCTTCAGTCGCGTTGTCAGAGCGGTCAACACCATTATATAATTTATCCAGTTCGGTATGTATCCTATAAGGGAAGATGCACTCGATGAAGAAAATAGAAATATACACGACGATGTTCTGTCCCTTTTGTTCACGGGCAAAAAAGCTGCTGAACAACAAGGGAGTCGATTACAAGGAAATTGACGTGACTGTAGACGGAGAACTCCGTGAGGAAATGACGCGACGCGCCAATGGTGCCTATACCGTTCCGCAGATATTTGTCGATGGCGACCATATTGGAGACAGCGACCAAATCCATATGCTCGATGCAAAGGGAAAACTAGATCACATTTTGGGAATCAATTGATCCCGAAAGGAGAATAACATGTCTTCATTCACCGCTGCCTGCATACAGATGACGAGCACAGGTGATGTGCGGGGAAACCTGGATGTCGCAACCACGCTGATCCGGGAAGCGGCGAGCGCTGGTGCTGACTTTATTGCAACACCGGAAGTAACGAACATGCTGGAGCCTAACAAGGCGGAAGCACGCGCCAAGGCACAGTTTCAGGAAAATGACGTTACATTGAAATCCTTCCGTGCATTGGCGGAAGAAACCGGCACCTGGATTCTGGCGGGTTCGCTTGTTGTCAAAAAGCCGGATGATGAGCGTCTCGCCAACCGGTCCTTCCTGATCCGCCCCGATGGCGGTATTGCCGCCCAGTACGACAAGATCCATATGTTCGACGTTGAACTCAGTACCGGGGAAAGCCATAAGGAAAGCCGCGCCTATGCGCCCGGAAACACTGCGCAAATCGCAGAAACCACATGGGGAACAGTTGGACTCTCTGTCTGCTATGATGTGCGGTTTGCCCATCTCTATCAGCAATTGGCGTTAAATGGTGCAAAGTTCCTGACGGTTCCGGCAGCCTTTACAGCGACGACGGGCAAAGCGCATTGGCATGTTCTGTTAAGGGCGCGCGCAATTGAAAACGGTGCCTTTGTTATTGCCCCCGCTCAGTGCGGACAGCATTCGGAGAAAAGACGCACCTATGGCCATTCGCTGATTGTCGATCCCTGGGGGGAGGTTCTCGCCGATGGCGGTGAGGAGCCCGGCTTCGTCACTGCAAAGATTGATCTGGAGGAGGTACAAAAACGCCGCCGCCAGGTGCCTAATTTAAGCAATATTGTGGACTTCACGTTGCAGACGCCAGAAGCAGTTTCCGATGCGGCTGAGTGATGTTTCCTGATCAGAAGCGTTTTCTTGCGGCAACGGATTGACGGCAGGCCGGTACCGGCTCTTCCGTATAACCGTCGAAACAATCAATAACGTCGAAGGCCCCTTCCAGCCGCTCGATAAGTTCTCCCGGCGCCAATAGAAAATCCGGGTTCCTCGGGCGCCCGTATTTTTCATTCCCTAGCGCAAAGGTATCATAGAGCAGAATGCTCCCGGGTCTGAGCGTCTCATACATATATGGAAAAAGAGGACGCCAGAGATAATTCACGACCACAATCGCGCCTGCGCTTTCGAGTGGGAAGGGCCATGCCGCCCCCTCTAGGTCCGACTTGATTATGGTAAGACCGCGCCGTCCTTCAAAGGACGCGATTGCCGAGGTATCAATATCCACCGCAAGCACTTCATGCCCCTGTTCCAGTAGGAACAGACTATGCCGCCCACCGCCGCATGCCACGTCAATAACCGGCTGACCTTTCGGGATGAGGTTCGCATGTTTTTCAATCCATGGTGATACGGGGCGCATATCTTATCTTGCTTCCATCGATTAAGGACTTGTGTTTAACTGGAAAACGATTATTTCTTAATAAGAGATATTTTCAACTGTTTGCCGTTATTTTTGCAGATGATTAAATACGATCTTAAATGTGAAAATGCCCATGTATTTGAAGCATGGTTTAAAAACAGCGCCGCCTTTGATGAACAGGCGGACGCGGGCGATGTGATCTGCGCCGTTTGCGGATCAACGGCCGTGGGCAAGGCGCCAATGGCACCGTCCGTCTCGCGCAAGGGAACAACGAAAAGTTCGGAGCGTGACAACACCGCCAAACAAGAAGCCAACCAAGCTGCTATGGTCATGTCGGCGCTTCGGCAGCTCCGCAAATCTGTTGAAGAAAACTGTGACTATGTGGGAACACGGTTTGCCGAGGAAGCGCGTAAAATTCACTATGGCGAAATTGAAAATCATGGCATTTACGGCGAGGCGACGGCGGAGGAAAGCCGGGAATTGAGCGAAGAAGGTGTCGAAATTGCTGAAATTCCTTGGCTTCCAGCGACTAACAGTTGACCCTCCCGATCAGATAAAGAAGGCCCGGAAATTCCGGGCCTTCTTTTTGGACGCCGCAAAGGCCGCTTACTCTTTTTTGCCATCTCCCGTTACGGAATTTTCCTGCGATTTCTCCGCCGCCTTCTCATCTTCAGTCGGCGTCATCAGAATAATTGAGGCATCCGCCTTCAATTCTTCAATCAGCTTGTCGATCACCAAGTTGCTTACCTTGGACTGGAGTTCAGGCTTCTTCTCTTCGAAGGTCGGCGGTTCGGTATTGCGCCGGTCCTCAGCCTTGATGACATGAAAGCCGAACTGGCTCTCTACAGGCGCTTTCGTATATTCGCCATTCTTGAGGTTAAAGGCCGCGTCCGCAAATTCCGGCACCATGCTGCCCTTTGCAAAAAACCCAAGGTCACCACCGTTTGGACCTGATGGGCCGGTCGAGTATTCTTTGGCAAGCTCAGCAAAATCACCGCCTTCATCCAGAAGCTTGATGACATCGTTGGCTTCTTCTTCCGTCTTGAGAAGAATATGCCGTGCATGGAGCTGTTCTTCAGGCGTGAAGCCAGCGACGATCTTATCGTACTCTTCCTTTAGCAACTCATCTGTGACCAGCTCATCAATCTTGGCCTTGATGTAGAACTCCTGCATTAGCTGCGTCTGCACCGCGTCAAGACGGTCCTTATATTCCGGGTTATCGCTCAGATTCTCTTTCGCGGCCGCCTGAGAGATCACTTCCATGCTGATCAATTGCTGCAGCAGTTGCTCCTTGATCATGGCTAATGGTGCCTGACGGTATTGTTGTGGCAGAGAACTGTATAGAAACGCAATGTCCGCCTCAGTAATGTTTTCGCCGTTCACAGTTGCGAGAACGTCACTGTCTGGCTCTTTGGCTGGCATGGCCTCCTCTGTCTTCACCTCATCCGAAGCGACCATATCCATGCCCGGGATCGCGTCACTTTGCGTGCCAACGTAATATCCGATAACCAGACAAAGCACGGCAACGACAGCCAGAGCGAAAAAATGTAGTGATTTCATAATACTAGGACCCTGATTTCTATTTTATGCGTTTGGGAGCAAGCTTAAAAGTTCCCGCGAGCGGAGATTTCAAGCGAATATAGTAATATTTCAACTCATAACAACCTTTGTTCCCTCTGAACCGATTTTTTCTATCTTTTTGCCATTAAATCCAACGGCTTTTTGCTCCTTCCTCGCCGGATTGATTGACATGATTGCACTTGCCCCTTATCTGTCTGAATATTTATAATGCTGGTTTTGCCCTCGAAGTGAGACTATTTAAGACATAACCTCCGCGCACGAAACTGCGCACCCAGAAAAAAGCAACCCATGACTGGAGTTTAGTCAGATATGTTCGGTTCCTTTGCCAAGAAGTTGTTCGGGTCGCCGAATGACAGGGCACTTAAACTTGTTCGAACCAAAGTTGACGAAATCAATGCGTTTGAGGACAAGATCAAGCCATTGTCCGACAGCGAACTACTGGCGAAAACCCAGGAATTCAAGGATCGCCTCGCGGCGGGATCTACACTCGACGATCTCCTGCCCGAAGCCTTCGCCTGTGTCCGTGAGGCAGCTTCCCGCGCTCTTGGGGAACGACATTATGATGTCCAGTTGCTCGGCGGCATCGTCCTGCATCAGGGAAAAATCACCGAGATGAAAACCGGTGAAGGTAAGACCCTTGTCTCCACCCTCCCTGCCTATCTTAATGCCCTGACCGGCAATGGTGTGCATATTGTTACCGTAAACGACTATCTGGCCCAGCGAGATTCACAATGGATGGGACAGGTATTCTCCATGTTGGGACTAACGGTCGGCTGCATTATTCATGGCATCGATGAACAGGAGCGTGCCGCTGCCTATCAGGCCGACATTACATATGGCACAAACAACGAATTCGGCTTCGATTATCTCCGCGATAATATGAAATACGAAAAATCGGCGATGGTGCAGCGAGGGTTTCATTATGCCATCGTCGACGAGGTGGACAGCATCCTGATCGATGAAGCACGAACGCCCCTCATTATTTCCGGGCCGGCGGAAGATTCGTCGGAACTTTATCTGGCCATTGATGCTTTGATCCCGAACCTCAAGGAAGACGACTACGAGGTAGATGAAAAAACAAAGACAGTCGGCTTTTCGGAGGATGGTGCCGAAGATATTGAAAAGGTGCTGGATGAGGCCGGCCTTCTAAAGGGCGACAATCTCTATGACGTGGAGAATGTCGCGATTGTTCATCACCTCAATCAGGCGCTTCGCGCACATAAACTTTTCGAGAAAGACAAGGACTACATTGTCAAGAACGACAAAGTCATCATTATTGACGAATTCACCGGTCGTATGATGGAAGGGCGCCGCTACTCAGAAGGACTTCATCAAGCTCTTGAAGCCAAAGAAAAGGTCACGATCCAGCCGGAAAACCAGACACTGGCCTCCATTACCTTTCAGAACTATTTCCGCCTGTATGACAAGCTTTCCGGCATGACCGGCACAGCCGCGACGGAAGCGGATGAATTTCATGAAATTTATGGGCTGGAAGTCATTGAAATCCCCACAAACGTGCCCGTCGCGCGGCTGGATGCGGATGACGAAGTTTACCGCACAGCCGAAGAAAAGTATAACGCCATTGTCATAACGATTGAGGATTGCCTGAAACGGGGCCAGCCTGTCCTTGTTGGTACTGTCTCCATAGAAAAATCCGAAATGCTGTCAGGTCTTCTAAATCAGAAGAAGATCCCACATAAAGTCCTGAACGCCCGCTATCACGAACAGGAAGCTGAAATTATCAGCCAGGCGGGCCGCGTCAGCGCCGTTACGATTGCCACGAACATGGCAGGACGCGGAACGGACATCAAGCTTGGCGGCAACGAAGAGATGATGATCGCCGCCAAAACTGGAGATATGACGGATGAGGCAGAAATCGCCAAGGTAACTGCCGAAATCAAAGCCGAGATAGCCGAACAGCGCAAACAGGTGCTTGCAGCAGGCGGACTCTTCGTCATCGGGACAGAGCGGCATGAATCCCGGCGTATTGACAACCAGCTTCGCGGCCGCGCCGGACGGCAGGGAGACCCCGGCACTTCACGCTTCTTCCTCTCGCTTCAGGATGACCTGATGCGCATTTTCGGGTCCGAGCGGATGGATGGCATGCTCCGTAAACTTGGCCTGGAGGAAGGAGAGGCAATTGTCCATCCTTGGATTAACAAGGCACTGGAGAAGGCGCAGCAAAAGGTCGAGGCGCGGAACTATGACATCCGTAAGAATCTCCTGAAATTCGATGATGTCATGAATGACCAGCGCAAGGTCATTTATGAACAACGGATTGAATTAATGGACACGCAGGATGTGTCGGAGACAGTCACGACCATGCGCAATGAAGTGATTGACGATATGGTTGCGACCCACATTCCCCCCAAGGCCTATCCGGAGCAATGGGATGTGGAAGGGCTGAAACTGGAAGCGGCCCGGACACTGGCTCTTGAACTGCCCGTGGATGAATGGGCGGATGAAGAAGGGATTGCCGATGAGGAGATCCGTGACCGCCTGAAAGATCACGCCAATCGCAAGATGGCGGAAAAGGCAGTCCGCTACGGTTCTGAAGTTATGCGCATGGTCGAGAAAAGTGTCCTGCTGCAAATACTCGATCAGGCATGGAAGGAACATCTTCTCCAGCTCGATCAGTTGCGCCAGGGTGTTTCACTGCGTGCATATGCCCAGAAAGACCCGCTCAATGAATATAAGAGCGAAGCCTTCAATATGTTTGAAATGATGCTAAACCAGCTACGGGCAACGGTGACGACCTATCTTTCGCATGTCCAACTGCAAAATCCGGCGGAGCAGTTAAAGCGTCCCGAGCCGAACGAGCAGGAAATGACGGCAACCCATCTTGATCCAACAACCGGTGAAAACGAACTTGAAGCCCCAGATATCAATACGGACGGGGACAATAATGAGAATTGGGGCAAGGTCCGACGCAATGCGCCCTGCCCTTGTGGTTCGGGAAAAAAATTCAAACAATGCCACGGCCGGATCTGAGGGTGCAGGAAAAAATTATTTCAGGGCAATTATATGATCTCTTTTCTAAAATCTTTGCTGTCCGAAGATAATACGGCTAAGCCCAGAACACAGGATGAGGCGCGTATCGCAACGGCTGCGCTCTTGATTGAGGCCGCCCTGTCCGATGATGATTTCAAGGATGTCGAACGCGATGCAATCGTCGATGTGATAACGCGACATTACAAGACATCTGACGCCGAGGCCCGTGAACTTGTTGCTCACGCTGAAGAGGCACAATCGGAATCGGACCAGCTTTTTTACTTTACCCGTGCGGTAAAAGACAGCTTTCCCGTCGAGACGAGAGTGCAAATGATCGAGATGTTATGGGAAGTTGCCTATGCTGATGGCGTTCTCAGTAAATACGAGGCCAACCTTGTCCGCCGCATTTCCGGACTGATCTATGTAAGTGACCGAGACAGCGGCACCGCGCGCAAAAGGGTTATGGCCCGCCTTGGTATTACAGAAGACTAATTTTTCCTGCCCGTGATGTTTTTAGGGTTGTTTTTCCCTGTTATTAGCGATAATCCGTTAGGGAAAGACTTCCATGTCTTGTGTTTTTGTTGCTTCCACGAACTGACCGGAGAAAATAAATGACCTACGTTGTTACCGAAAGTTGCATCCGCTGCAAATTTATGGACTGCGTGGAGGTGTGTCCGGTCGACTGTTTCTACGAAGGCGAAAACATGCTGGTAATACATCCCGATGAATGTATCGACTGCGGTGTGTGTGAACCTGAGTGCCCGGCAGAGGCAATTCTTCCTGATACAGAAGAAGACGCTGAAAAATTCTTGGAGCTTAACCGTGAGTATTCTGAAATATGGCCGAATATTACGGTAAAAGGCGAACAGCCTGAAGATGCTGAAGAATGGCAGGGTAAGCCTAATAAATATGAGACCGAGTTCAGCCCAAAACCTGGCGGGCAAGGGTAATTTCCGTCAACACACCGCGGAAATACGTAAAACTCTCAGAATTTAGATAACATTATTAGCTTTTAGCCTAAAATTGTGCTATGGTTACTCCATGCTTTAGGTTTGTTATAGTAGGGGTAGTGTGCAAACTGCATGTATTGCCGTTTGCGCCAAATATAGCTTGGCCTATTTTTATGATGGATTCCGTAAAGATCTGCAGCGCTGTTAACGCAGCTGCTTTTTTTTGCGCCATCACAGGAATTCGGGAATTCCCGCGGTTGATGAGAAGGACTTAAATGACAAAAGAAATGGATTTCGCACCGCTTGATCATGTGGTCTATCCAACTCATGGTGTTGGACAGGTTGTCAGCATAGAAGAGCAGGAAATTTCAGGCATGTCCCTGACGTTGTATGTGGTCGATTTTGCCCATGAGAAAATGACCCTTCGTGTACCTGTCAAGCAAGCCAAGAACGTCGGCATGCGCGCCTTGTCTTCCCCCAAGAAGATGAAGTCGGCACTCGATACCCTAAAGGGCCGCGCTCGCATCAAGCGGACCATGTGGAGCCGCCGGGCTCAGGAATATGAAGCAAAGATCAACTCCGGTGACCCGGTACAGATTGCGGAAGTCGTTCGTGACCTGCATCGGAATGACGATCAGCCGGATCAGTCTTACAGCGAGCGGCAGATTTATGAAGCTGCCCTGGTAAGGCTCTCACGTGAGCTTGCCGTTGTCGAACAGATCGAGGCGGACGCCGCCACCGAGAAAGTACAGAAGGTTTTGAAAGTCGCCTGACTTTCGTAAATGAAGAATAAATCAAGGCCCGGAAGAAATTCCGGGCTTTTTTTATAATAATTTGACGAAAATCTTTCGGGAGACTTGCCAACAACTCCACAAGGTTTCATTGTGAGCACTATGAAATCAAATAGTTACAAAGAGAAATTTGGCAGCCTGAGCGCCGCCAGACGTGTCTGGGCTATTGCCTCAATCCATGGGGAAGCAGCGGCGCTTGTAACTGTTCATGATGAAATTTCCCGCCGATGGGAACATGGCGATCGTCTTGTATATCTTGGAAACTATTTGGGTCGCGGCTCGGACATCAAGGCTGTATTTGATGAGCTTCTCTCCTTTCGTATCAATCGCCTCTGTATGCCCGGCATGATACCGGAGGATATTGTCTTTCTGCGTGGTGCGCAGGAAGAAATTCTGCGCAGCCTCCTCCAGTTGCAGCTCGCGCCGCAGCCAACCGACGTATTTAATTGGATGATTGCGAATGATATCGGCTACACCCTTGAGGCATATGGCGAATCAGAAGAAGAAACCCGACGCTATGTCCGTGAAGGTATACTGGCCACGACAAAATGGACGAACCGCCTTCGCGAGAAAATCCGGGAGCATCCGGGCCACAACGATATCCTGATCGCGCTCCGCCGCGCCGCCTTTACGGAGGGAGGGGAACTCCTGTTTGTTCATGCCGGCATCGACCCTGATCTGCCCGTCGTCGAGCAAAATGACAACTTCTGGTGGGGTCACAGCCATTTCAAAGATATCAACACGCCCTATGCCGGTTTTCGCAAAGTCATTCGCGGTTTTGAAAGGCATCATGGCGGCGTTACCGTGACGCCCTATACAATTACGCTCGACGGCGGTTCGGGTTTTGGCGGCACATTGGAAGCCGCTTGCTTCAATCTGGACGGCAAGACCGTCGACCAGATTAGCGTCCCAACCTGATTTCAGATTTCTTAACTGCCAAACTTGATATTTTTATATTGCTGACCCGCAGGCGGCACCCCGTCCTCAAACGCCGGGTTGAGAAGAATGAATAATGCTTTCTTGTCTTTCGACACATCCGCCATTCCGGACAAGATAGAAGAAAGGCTCTCATCGCTTGTAACCGCCTCAATCTCTATTTGTGCCGGTTTGATGGCCGCCGCTTCCGCGTCATCGATCGATCGGAAGCTTTGGAAGCTCTGGGTAAATCTATCCTGAAGACTGCTGTCCGACACGGTGCTCTGATAGACAAATCGTGCGACACGTCCATCATCAAAATCAATCGCCGCTGCCGTCAGGTATATAGTCGTTCCATTACGATCAAGTGCAAGCCGGGTTACAGCCGCCGGGGCACCCCCAACCTCGATAGAATTAACACTGGGAACAGTCAGCTTCGCGAGCCATTCCCGCTGCAAATAATTTGCCATTGACTGCCCAGTGTTTGCCTGTTTGCCGAGATCAAAAACCATTTGGCTTCCCTTCCCGTCAACCGCATAGACTGCCTGGGCAGAGTTGATAAGCTGAAATCCTTCCGGCGCCATGAATTTGAACTTAAGGACAGGATGCAGAAACTCTCTGCCGCGAATGATGCCTTCTTTTGGGTCATCGCCATACAGCATGCCGTTAATGGCCGCTAAATAGCGCTCCTTCTCAAACTGGCGGTCCAGGTCGTCGGCATTTTGGGTGGCCGATGTTGCCGCCCGTTCAATACGATCTCCTGTTTGGGGGTGGGAGGCAAAGAAGTCAAAGCTGCCGCCGCCGGAATTTCCTGTGAGAGCCGCCATATATTCGGTCTGAGCCTGCATACGGACCAGAAAATCCGCCATTGCCTCCCGCGGATAACCTGCTTTTCCAAGATATCTGACACCGAGTTGATCGGCCTCATACTCCTGCTCCCGGGAATAGGATGCAACATAGAGACCGCCCAACTGCTGCCCGAGCTCCTGAACAATCGAACTGCCGGTCAATACACCTGCAAGCGCCCCCAGCAGACCTATCCCCGTTGCGCGGGACTGGCGCGCCGCGCCATGGCGGGCCGTGACATGCCCGATTTCATGGGCGAGTACGCCAGCAACCTCAGCTTCATTGGTGGCAAGGGCCAGCAGACCGCGCGTGATATATACATATCCGCCCGGAAGCGCAAAGGCGTTGACGACAGGTGAGTTCAGAATAGTGAATCGCCAAGGCAAATCCCGCATTTCCGAGACAAAGGCAAGGCGCAGGCCAATATCGAGAATATATTCGTTCAACCCTTCATGAATATATTCACCACCATATTGTGCAACAACACGCTCATGCTGCTCCGCTCCGATTTTCTGGTCATCTTGCGGCTCGAAAACGGAGAAGAGATTATCCAACAGGTTGGCATTGGCCGGTGTACTGGTTGGGGCTATCAATCCAAGTGCGACCACCGGGACAATGAAGAGCCGGGCCTTTCGCCAGCGTTTATGTGATGTGCTTTTCTTCACCTGTTGCTATCCTTCACCTGCGGCTTCCTCTATTTCGAGCTGCTCCGGAAATTCCAGCTCCATATATGGGCCGTTATAGAACCGAACGAGACCCCTTACCGTAATTGATTTACTCTTCAGGTCCGCCAACTTCCAGTCCCCGCGCTCTATTTTTTTCCATGCACTCGAAGATATGGCCGCCGTAAAGTCAGTTCTCCAATCCTCCCCGAAGTTAAGATAGGTAGTACTGCCCCCCTTATAAACGTCGAGAACGACCCCCTTCGCAATAATGAATTGTCCGTTCCAATATTGCTTTGGGGGATGGTTTGCGTCCAGTACAGCGAACTGACGCCAGAGCCCGACTTTCCGCTCCGCTGCCTTCTTTTCTGCCTTAATCAGGCGCTGCCGAGAGGCCAACGGATAGCCGGGAGCCCCGCTCCACCAACCATACCCCTCGGCAATCAGGGCTTCCTCAAGCCACACACCGTCAGATGTAATGATGCGGCCTTGCAGATCACCATACCGATTATCAAGCGACCCGGACTTTCGAAATTCTTCCGCTTTTAATACAAAAGGCAAGCCGTTGAGGGATTTGAGAATAAATTGGCGGGCATCCTTGTAAAGAGAAGGATCGGCGTGTTCATCAACGAGCCGCACCCCATGAAGCGCAATCCGGGAATCCTTAATCGTCACTATCCGGTCGCCGTCAAGTTTTTGCATGACAAGACCAGATTGGGGCGTTTCTGCCTGAGCTATGGCACATAGTCCAATCACGACGCCTGCAATAACTAGTCCCAGACCACGCATTCTTCCCTCCTGCCCCTAGTCTGGCGGCTATTTCATCGGCAATCAATCACAATAAGAGCAAGCCCTTTTTATTTTACATATATTTATTGTATAAATATTTTTACACAATTGTAGTTGATATTTAATAATTTACCTCATAACTATGGTGGGAATACAAATTGATTGGATAGAGAATGACAGATTCCAGCGCCCAGTTTTACCCCGAATCGGAAGCCGCCCGGCTCCGCGGCCTCTATGGTCACCTTTCCGGCGCCGCATTGCTTGATGCGCTGGTCGCCAACGACCTCGGCGGAAAGATAATGCTCTCGTCCTCCTTCGGCGCGGAATCCGCCGTCCTGCTCGACATGGTCGCCGAAGTTGATCCGACAATCCCGGTAATTTTTCTCGATACACGTCGGCTGTTCGGAGAAACATTGCGCTATCAGAAAACACTGACGGATCATTTCGGACTGGAGGATGTACGGATCATCAGCCCTGATAACGGCGTACTATTGCGGCTTGATCCTGACGACATGCTTTTCAATGAAGACCCGGACAAATGCTGTCAAATCCGCAAAGTGGAGCCGCTTGATAAGGCCATGGATAAAATGGGAAATCTGGGATTTAGAGCCTGGATTACCGGCCGCAAGAACTTCCAAGCGGCGACCCGGTCCGGGCTTCAGACGATCGAAGCGGATACGGATTTTATCAAGATCAATCCCCTTGCCGACTGGACGGGGGAAGATATCAAGCAGGCATTTCTGGCAAAAAACCTACCGCCGCATCCGCTTGTAGCGGACGGGTTCAAATCCATCGGCTGCATGCCCTGCACCAGCCGTGTCGCTGAAGGCGCAGACCCCAGATCCGGTAGATGGGCAGGAAAAGCGAAAACGGAATGTGGCATCCACATGCGGCGCCCATCAGGACTGGCAACCCCTATATAACATATTTTTAATGTGATTTAATTTTAAATCACATTTTTCTTGCGATATTAAAATAAATATCTACATTTATAAGAAATAAGGATATTGGCTCGCGTCTTGTTGTATGTTGAGCCCTTTATAAGGAGAACAACAATGGCATTGCAGGTTTATACGGCATCCCTGTTGAAAGAAGGTCTGGTCGCGTATCTTACACTTGAAAACGGCAGTCCTTCTTGGACTCCCGATATACGGCTGGCGACTGCAGGAACGGACGCAGAGCTTGAAGCACTGAAGCTGGCGGCTGAGCAATCGGAGCTTGAAAATCATGTCGTCGCCCCTTACGCGATTGACGTCCTTGAAACTGAAGCTGGCTATGTCGCCTCGACGAAGCGCGAGCAAATTCGCGCGAGCGGTCCGACGATCCGCCTGCCTCAAGACGCAGTCCGGGCGAGCCGCAAAGCCGCCTAAAGGCAAGGTATCCAATGTATCAATATTCAGAGCAGGACCATCAGCTCCTGCTGGAACGCGTTGCCCAGTTTCGCGGCCAGGTCGAGCGACGGGTGAAGGGCGACCTTTCCGAGGAAGAGTTCAAGCACCAACGTCTCCGTAACGGCCTGTATCTGCAGCTTCATGCTTACATGCTCCGGGTTGCTATTCCCTATGGGCTGCTATCATCGGACCAGATGCGTACACTCGCCCATATTGCCCGTAAATACGACAAGGGCTATGGCCATTTCAGCACCCGACAGAATATCCAATATAACTGGCCAAAGCTCGAAGATGTTCCGGATATTCTGGACGACTTGGCGAAAGTGGAAATGCACGCCATCCAGACGAGCGGAAACTGCATACGCAACACGACGTCCGATCCGCTTGCAGGCGTTGCCCGCGATGAGGTTGAGGATCCCCGCCCCTATTGCGAACTGATTCGCCAATGGTCTACCTTCCATCCCGAATTCAATTTTCTGCCACGCAAGTTCAAGATTGCCGTCAGCGGCGCAATTCATGACCGGGCAGCGGTCGCCGTGCATGACATTGGCCTGCGGCTGATCAAGAATGACAACGGGGAAACCGGGTTTGAAGTACTCGTCGGCGGTGGCCTAGGCCGAACGCCGATGATCGGAAAGACAATTCGCCCCTTCCTCCCGAAACAGGATATGCTGACTTATCTTGAGGCCATCTTGCGGGTCTATAATCAGCTGGGCAGGCGCGACAACCTTTATAAAGCCCGCATCAAGATACTCGTTCATGAAACCGGAGAAGAAAAGTTCCGTGAACTGGTCGAGGCCGAGTGGGAAAAGATCAAAACCAGCGGGCTCTTTATCCGCGATGAGGATTTTGCCTGGATAAAAGGGTTCTTCAAGGACCCCGAATATGAAAGCCTGCCGGATCAAGACGGGGACTATGAGAACCTTCTGCTGAGCAACCCGGATTTCGCGCGCTGGGCCGATAAGAATATCGAGCTGCACAAGCAGCCGGGCTACCGGATTGTATACCTGTCCCTGAAAACAGCCCATCAACCTCCCGGCGATGTAACAGCCGATCAGATGGACGCGATTGCCGACCTGGCGGATAAATACAGCCTTGGGCAAATTCGCACTACTCATCGGCAAAATCTCGTGCTCTCCGATGTGAAGCTGAAAGACCTGCCGGCGCTATGGGAAGAACTGGTAGCGCTTGATCTTGCGACGCCGAACTACAATCACGTAACGGATATCATTTCCTGCCCGGGGCTGGACTACTGCGCGCTGGCAACTGCGCGGTCCATTCCGATTTCTCAAGCCATTACGGAGCGGTTTGACGACCATGACTATGTGAACGACCTTGGAGATGTCAGCATCAATATCTCGGGTTGCATAAATGCCTGTGGGCATCATCATGTCGCTAACATCGGAATTCTTGGTGTTAACAAGAAGGGAACGGAAGTTTATCAGTTGACATTGGGCGGCAGCGCTCGTGAAGATGCGGCGATTGGCAAGATTATTGGCCCGGCTTTTGAGGCGGACCAAATCGTTGATGCCATTGACAAGGTGCTTTCGGTCTACCTCGAGAACCGCGAAGATCCGGAGGAGACCTTCCTGACGACCTATCGTCGGCTCGGGCAGCCCTTGTTCAAGGAACGACTTTATGGATAACTATATCAAGGATCGCAAAGCGGAAGACGATGAATGGATGCCGTTCACCGGGCTGGAGGAGAGCAGTTCTCTGCCGACGGGTGATATCTATGTTCCACTTGAAGAATGGCTGAAATCCCGCGAATCGCTTCTTGAACGCAATGGACGGCTGGGTGTCTTGCTGCGCAATACCGATGACCCCGCGCTGATTGCAGACGATCTGGAGCGGCTCGACCTGGTCGTGCTGGAATTTCCAAAAATGGCGGATGGCCGGGCCTTCAGTCAGGCAAGGCTCTTGCGGGAGCGTTATGGCTTCAAAGGAGAGATCCGGGCCACTGGCGATGTGCTTTACGATCAGCTATTCTATATGCAACGATGTGGCATTAACGGATTTGAGCTCCGGGGTGATCAAGATGTCGCGAACTCGCTAAAAGCCTTTGACGAGATGACAGTAACCTATCAACCTGCCAGTGACGAAGAGTTTCCAATCTGGCGGCGGGAGAGTTAAGTTTCCCGGAATAAGAGAGCCGCGCAACGCGGCTCCTTTTGAAAGCACCTGGTTCTCGCTCCCCCGGCAGCCAGGTGCTTTTTCATTCGAGATCCTTCTCAATTCCCGGCCAATTGCCATTAGCCTGCTTTATGTTGCCGGGGATATCTTCCTCCCACGTGCTCTGCACGCCTTTTGAGTAGTTCAGGTAAAGCTTGTCATCCACGATTTTCCATGCCTCAGGAACTGTCGATGCCGTATAGCCCTGACTTACCGCCCAGGCGCAATAGCCGCCATATTGCGGCGCGTATTTTTCGGGGTTAGCCTCGAACATCTTCTTATGTTCTTCATTGGCGAAATGCCACTCGGCCCCTTTCCATTCAACACTGTAGTCGCTGTTCCCCTCAACCGGTTTGCCCTCGGTAAAATAGGCAACGACGTCATACCCTTCAACGGCCGTTCCGAACAGAGTGCTATAATAGCGTTTTTCTGCTGCGGCCGTCTGTGTCATCGCAACGGAAATGATCGCGACAACAAGGGCGATTGCGATGCCTTGAAGATTAATCCAGCGGTTCATCATCTTGAATACCTCCCATGCAGGGTTGAAAACCATGTCTTTGCAATGAGAAGAAGATAATGAAATAGGCTTCAGCAGCCAGCCACATTTAATAACAAAGGCGTGAACGCTATCGCCGTGTGGGCCGCCCGCCGACATAAAGGAGAGCCATCAGGAATCCCGTCACAAATCCTGCGACATGCGCTATCCAGGCAATCTCCGCACCCGGCCCGACCAGCAACGTACCGAGCGGAGTCGCGCCAATGATAACATTAAGCCCAAGCAAGACAGCAATCAGGGTCAGCACACCACGCAATCCGTAACGTGGAAGGAGGATAATAGTCGTCGCCCCCATCGCTCCGAACACAGCTCCCGATGCGCCGTAAAGCGTGACATCAATATTGGGCACGGCGATAAAATATTCCGCCACAGCACTGAGCCAGCCAGAGATACAGTACAGAAACAGATACCGCACCGCCCCAAATTGCCGTTCCACCATGGACCCGAACGCCAGAAGCATTCCGGCATTCAGAATCATATGGCTCCAATCATGGTGGAGGAACATATGGCTGCTCAGCGTTATAAATATATGCGCAAGGTCGGCCGGTGTCGGCTTCTCCAAAATCGCCGATATGATGACCGGACGAAAAGAGAAATTTTCGTAAACCCAGCCGAATGTCTCAGAAGTGGTAACCGTCAGCAACAGGTGAACGATGAAAATTGCGGCAACCAGATACACCGTTACAGGTGGTACATTAAAGACCGGTTCCCGATTTTGCTGTTCGTCTGTCACGCAGTCCCAGTCCGATTGTTTTCAATATGTTGACGGACCATAAGAGTATTTTACCCCTTTTTCAAGAGGGCGCGAGGACACCAAACCCGCCCGAGATTCGAAGGTACTTTGACATATCGCCATCTCATCACGCAGCCGGTTTATCCATAAAGGTCGAAAACCTGCCGTCGCTGGCTATCCCTCATTCAAAGCAAGAATTTTAGCAATTTCTCTGTCTCCATATCCAAGCCCGCGCAGCACCTCTTCCGTATGCTGACCGACTTTCCCCGGAGGTGTCGCAACATTCATCGGGCTGTCCTCATTGGCAATAAAAGGTGCCCCGACGAGACGCAATGCCTCATCAAATCCATGGACGTTATCGGCCGTGACCAGAATACCGCGATGTTCAAGTTGCGGGTCTGAAGTCGCCTCACCAAGGGTTCGCACTGCCTGTACGACAACACCGGCCTTGTTCATGATGTCTATCCATTCGGCGGTTGTTTTGGTCCGCATCGCCTCCCCTACCAGTTCGAGACCGGCCTTGAGGTTTGCCTGACGCGCTTCAAACGTCGCAAAACGCGGATCTTCCAGCATGTGAATAAGGCCTGCTGCCTTCAGCATCGCAATATTCTGGTCCGGCGTGATGGTCGCTATAAGGACAATTCCGTCACTTGTCTCGAAGACCCCGGCCGTTGGCTGCCGGGTCGGCGACTCATTGCCGATCAGAGGCGGAATGTTTCCACGCACCATATAGTCCGCCATCTGCGCAGCGGCAATCATTAGGGCGCTGTCATACATTGCAACATCAACATATTGACCCTTGCCGGTCTTTTCCCGCCGATATAGAGCCGATGAAATGGCAAAAGCGGCATTGGCTCCGGTGAACATATCAATCACCATGATACCGATGCGTGTCGGACCTGACTCCTCATGGCCATTCAGTGTAAACAGCCCGGAGGCAGCTTGAATGGCTGAGTCATAGGCCTTATCACCACTTCTCGGACCTACCTGGCCATAACCACTGATGGAGCAATAGACGAGGTCGGACTTTCTCTTTTTCAGCGTCTCGTAATCAATACCGAGCTTTTTGGCGACGCCGGGACGGAAGTTCTCAACCACGACATCTGCATCGTCGATCAGCCGGTAGGCTATTTCACGCCCTTTGTCTGATTTAAGGTCTATGGCCAGACTTTTCTTGCCAAGGTTTACCGTTAAAAAGGCAGGCGAAAGCCGCTTGGCCACCATCTCCGCATCGGTGAGTGTCGTACGAAGCTGGTCCCCTTTGATCGGCGCTTCGATTTTAACGACTTCTGCGCCGAGAAGAGAAAACATCTGTGTGCTGATAGGGCCGGCCAGAACCTGCGTGAAGTCAACGATCTTCAGTCCTTCATAAGCTCTCATTTCGAGCCCCCCTTTGGAACGATCAGCGCATCTACGGCCACCGCTCCTTCCGGCAAAACGATAAAGGGATTCACATCAATCGTCTCGATGGTATCGGCATTCTCGGCCGCGAAGACGGAGAGTTTGGAAAGTGCTTCGGCAAGAGCTTTCAAGTCCGATGCCGGAGCTCCACGAACACCATCGAGCATTGCCCGGCCCTGAATTTCGTCAATCATCCGATAGGCCTCATCCACACCGAAGGGCGCAAGGCGGAAGGTAACATCTTTCAGCACCTCAACAAAAACACCGCCTAGACCAAACATGACCGCCGGACCAAAAACCGGGTCGCAAACGACCCCCATAACGGTTTCCACGCCGCCCGAAACCATTTCCGCAACGATTACACCGTCAATCTTTGCTTCCGGTTTCGCCTTTTTGGCGCGCTCTATGAGAGTCGCGTAGCCCTCCGCCACATCCTGTTCCGAATTCAGCTTCAGCAGAACGCCCCCAATTTCTGTCTTGTGAAGAATATCCGGCGAGGCAATCTTCATGACGATCGCACCACCAATATCCCGCCAGACCTTGACCGCCTCATCCGCTGACTGAACCAGCTCTTCCCGAGTAACGGGGATACCGATACTGCCCAGAATCTTTTTTGCTTCATGCTCGGCAACCGGTTCCGTCGGCGCAGGCAATGCACCACTCGGCAGCTTTGGAGGCGCATCGGGTCGGCCCCGCGCATACACCTCTCCGAAATAGTTGAGCGCTGCCATTGCTCGCACAGTCAGGGAGGGGTCTTCATAGCAAGGTATTTTGAGATCTTCGTAGGGCGAGACGACTTCTTTCGGACCAATCAGACTCATCATCAAAACTTCGTCAGGATAGTCGTGACGAACATTGGTAAAAATCTGCAAACAGGCATCCCGCGTGAAAGGTGACGCCGGAACGCCCGCGAGATAGACAATATGGCTGTCGAAATCCGCTTCCTCAATCGTCATCCGGATATTGGTTTCCATCAGCTTCGGATCATTCAGCGCCTGCGCCGTGAAATCCACCGGATTATTGACTCCGGCGAAAGGTATAATTTCCTTCAGCTTTTTCTGCGTCGCAGCAGGTAATGGCGTGACTTCCAACCCGTATTTGACGGATGCATCCGCCATCTGAACGCCAACACCGCCGGAAATGGTCTGCAGATCGATCTTGCGGCCTTTTGGATATTTTCCGAACTGACAGGCATAGGCTATATCGACAAATTCCTCGGTCGTTTCCGCACGATATACGCCGTACTGTTTGAAAAGCGCATCATAAACGGCGTCCGCCCCGGCGAGTGACGCGGTATGCGACGCCGCCGCCGCCGCTCCCGCCTCGGTCTTGCCAACCTTCATGAAGATCACAGGTTTCTGCGCATCCCGCGCCTTCTCAAGAGCGCTACACACACGATCAGCATTTTTCATTCCCTCCGCATAGGCAAGAATGACCTTCACTTCCGGATTCTGGGCGTAATACTCGATTACTTCCGCCACATCGACATCAGATTCATTGCCTGTCGTCACCCAGTAGTTCGCGCCAACCCCACGAAGCTGGGAAACCGTAAAGACATGCGCCCCGTAGGCCCCGCTCTGACTGACAATTCCAATCGGACCAGGCGGCAGCAGCAAAGCTCCTGGGGCATTACTGAAGGTCCCATACCATCCTGCACTGATATTGAAGACACCAAGGCAGTTGGGGCCGACAATCCGCATGCCACTTGTCCGGGCGATCTCAGAAATTTCGCGCTGCGCCTGCGCGCCTTCCTCACTCTGTTCCGCAAAACCAGAGGTAAACATAACCGCACTTTTCACGCCATGATCGGCGCAATCCCTCAGCGTCTGAACAGCCACCTTCGCGGAAACGGCAATAATCGCACAATCCACATCCTTCGGAACATCCTGAATTCTGGCGTAAGCAGGCAAATCCTGAATGGTGTCGTAGTTTGGATTTACGGGGTAAATTTCACCTTTATAGCCCGCCGTTTTCATGGCGTGAATGGGTCGGCCACCGATACGCGACGGTGTGTTCGATGCGCCAATAACAGCAACAGATTTAGGCCGGAGCATAGGCTCAAGTGGATGGGTCATCTTGTTTCCTTATTATTCCTTCGTTATAAGTTTAATTAGTTAAGCCCTTCGGCCAATTGAGCCGGAACCTTGATGGGCAGAGCCAAAAGCTGCTGCGCATAAGTCTTCGCAAGATTATCAAGATGCAGCGTGGACGTCCCACCACCACCAAGGCAGTCCGTCAGCAGAAAATTCACGGCATTCATTCCCGGCAAATCGAACCGCATGACCTCGCCCTCGACAACATGGCCAAAATAGTTCCTGACCGCCTCCTCCGTTGCGCTCTTCTTGATCCATGGTAGGTAATCCGCTTTGCGGGCGATAATGCCGACATTTGCGTTATTGCCCTTGTCCCCGCTTCGTCCCGCGGCGAGCTTGATCAAAGGCACTTCAACTATCGTGTCGGGCGCCCTGTCGGATACTGCATCCTGCGGCGCATGTGCAGGTGTCGGCATGGCTGAAAATTCCGCTGGAACCGGATTTTTATATTTAACCGGTTTATTGTTGATGTACACTTTTGGATCAATACGCGCTTTATCTATCTGAAAAGCGAACTGAGTGACAACCGGCGTGATCTTAGGCCGCCCCGCAGAACCGGCAGAGCAACGCCCGGTTGTCATGGAAAGGCCAACGCCCGTTGTTTCCTTGGAGAACAGATCGATCGCCGCGCGCTCATCATGACGCACGTCAATCTGCGTAACGATTTCCTTTGAAGCGGCGGCGGCTTCCTCTGCATTCTGACCCCACAATGTCTGAGACCCGATAATATGTACGGCCGTATCCCGATAGTCCCCCAGATTTCGCTCCACGAAAAGCCGCCTTGTACGCTTGATCAGGGCATCCGCAAATGCGCGCCCTTTCTCGACAGCGTCAAAGCCCGTAATCACCGTTGAGGCGGTTGCGCGAAAGCCGTCCTTGTAGGTGCCGGAGACTTTATAGCTGGAGGTCGGCGGCCGACCTTTTACATTCGCCACTTCCAGCCAGTCCTTCTTCGTTTCCGTCAGGGTCGCGTTGGAAAAATCGCAAATCACGTCTGGCATGATATATGCCGAAGGATCACCGATTTCGTACAGGATCTGCTCCCCAACTGTCAGGCGAGAGACAAGTCCGCCGGTCCCGTCGGGTTTTGTGATCGCGAATGTTCCGTCTTCCCGGCATACGGCAATGGGGTAGCCCATGTCATCCCAGCCACCCACGACATCCTGCCAATCCGTGAAGTTACCCCCGGTCGCCTGCGCACCGCATTCAAGAATATGTCCGGCCAATGTCCCGGCCGCGAGTTTATCATAATCATCAACAGTCCAGCCGAACTCATGGATCAATGGACCTAGTGTCACGGCGCTGTCGACGCAGCGGCCGGTGATGACAACATCAGCCCCGTTATCCAGCGCGGCAGCAATTGGAAAGGCACCAAGATAGGCATTAGCGCTGATCATTCCTTCGGGCATCTCCGCGCCTGAAAACATTTCCGTGACACCTTCACGTCGCAGAGTATCAATCTCATCCGCTAGATTATCGCCATCAACCGTTCCGATCTTGAGATCGACCCCCGCTTCATTGGCCACCTTCTCAAGCGCCGCAGCGCAGGCCGCTACATTGACTCCGCCCGCGTTCGCGACAACCTTGATCCCGCGCGATTTGATCTCATGCAGAAGTGGCTTCATCGCGAGGTCCACAAAGTCACGGGCATAGCCCTGATCGGGAGATTTTTCTTTCGCGCGCACCAGAATGGACATCGTGACTTCCGCGAGATAATCGAACACGAGATAGTCAAGATCCCCTTTCATCACTAGCTGTCTTGGAGCTTCCTGAGAGTCACCCCAATAACCCGAGGCCCCACCGATGCGGATATTTTTTGCCTGTGTCATGAGCGTCACCCTTTCACATCATCACCGGCAACTTGCCAGGCAGGTTTCCGTTTTTCGGCGAACGCCGACTGCCCTTCCTTGCCTTCCGTGCCGCGATTGAGTTCAGAGAATTTCCTGGCGGAAAAACGGATCATCTCTTCGTCGGGCAATGACCCCACCTTCAGCATGATCGCCTTGGTCGCCGCATTTGCCATCGGACCACATTTAAGTACCCGCGCAACAACCTCTTCCAGCATATGGTCAATCTCATTGTCTGCCGCGAGATATTGCGCAATACCATATTCAAATGCCTTCGCGCCATCGAACCGCTCGGCGGTGAGCGCAAGCTGACGCGCCCGCGTAAACCCGATCCGCTTGACCACATAAGGGGCAATCTGCGCCGGCGCGACCCCCAGCGTCGTTTCCGGCATTCCCATTCGAGCGCCTTCGGCAACAATTGTAATGTCTGCCAGACAGGCATAGCCCATGCCGCCGCCGAATGCCGATCCTTCGACAACCGCAATGGTCGTTTGCGGAAGGTTCTCAAATTTCAGGAATGCCAATCCCGCGGACTGGTTCCGCTCCATGATCGGGTCTCTGTCTGCAGTGACCACGTCCTCCGCCATATTGCGGCGTTCCTTGATATCACCGCCAGCACAGAAATGCCCGCCGGCCCCGCGCAAAACGACGACCCTGACATCCGGCGTATTCTCAAGCCAATCGACAACTGATGCAAACTCCGCGCCCATCTTGCTGTTGATCGCGTTCCGCTGATCAGGGCGGTTAAACGTCAAGTTAAGACGCGGACCTAAAACATCGAGCTTCAAGAACTCACAATCCGGTAGTTTATGCATCTTCTTTTTCTTTCTTATTTTTGCATCACCTGCGCGAATTTATTCGGTCAGGTATCTTTTAAGCATATCCTTAAACTGATCGATGTGCAGTGAAACTTTTTCCCAATCTCCCGAAATCATTTTTGTCAGCGCCAAGCCCCGCAATGTTATCATCAACATTCGGCGCCAAGACTGGATTTCTTCCCTGTTGCGCCCACTATCGGCAAAAACAGCCTGCCAGACAATAGCTCTTTTTTTGTCAACTTCCGCCAGTGCGCTCGTTATCGCCGATTCAAACTCCGCATCCTGCCGACCGCGCATCGCTATTTCGATAAAAGCCGTATAATTGGTGCCGCCAAAACCCTGCCAGTAGTTATCGACGATGCGGTCAATTCGCTCCTCTAATGGCAGGCGCACGAGAGCCTCCGCATCCAGGTGATGGCTGAGCCGCTCGGCAATTTCAAATATGCTTTCAACCAGAAGCGCTTTCGGGTTTTCGAAATGATATTGAATGGCGCCACGTGTCAAACCGGCTTCCCGCGCGACCTCCTCCATAGTGAGTTGTCCAGCGCCCTTTTCATTGAGCAGCTTGATTGTTGCATCCACCAGGCGCGCCCGGGTTTCCGCCCGACGCTCTTCCTGACTTCGGCGCCCTTCGCCCTTTTCCATATGCACTTCAGTCAAAAAAAATCTTCCTGCCCACCCACAAAAGAACTTCTTGAGCAGTCAAGCAATTTACTGTTTGTAACATTCATTCATGAATGTTAGTTTTATAACATACAAAACGCAATCCCAAAAAAGGGTCGGCAGATCAAATTAATATTCTGCGGAATAAGAAAGTTACATAACAATGCAATTCACCCAGGAACACCGGGAGCTTACCGAAAGTCTGAAGAAATTCATTGAGGCTGAAATCAACCCTCATGTCGATGAATGGGAAGAGGCAGAGCAATTCCCCGCCCATGAACTTTTCAAGAAGATGGGAGATATGGGGTTTTTGGGTATCAGCAAGCCCGTTGAATTCGGCGGGAGCGGACTCGATTATTCATATGAGGCCGTCTCCTCCGAAGCATTGGGATATATTGCCTGTGGTGGTGTCGCCATGGCCATCGGTGTGCAGACCAATATGTCGACCCCGGCCCTCGCCCGTTACGGGTCGGATGAACTTCGTCGGAATTATCTCGCCCCCGCCATTGCCGGAGACATGGTCGGCTGTGTCGGTGTGACCGAGGCCGCTGCCGGATCTGATGTGGCCAGCCTGAAGACAACAGCGAGAAAAGACGGCGATGACTATGTGATTAATGGATCGAAAATGTACATCACCAACGGCCTTCAGGCCGACTGGATATGCCTTCTCGCGAACACGGGGGGCGGACCGGTCCATAAGAACAAGACCCTGATCATTGTCCCGATGGACAGCCCCGGCATTACCAAACACAAAATCCGCAAAATCGGCATGATGTCGTCAGATACGGCGCAATTATTTTTTGATGATGTCCGCGTTCCCCAGAAAAACCGCATCGGCGAGGAAGGCCGGGGCTTCATCTACCAGATGCAGCAATTTCAGGAAGAACGCCTTTTCGCAGCTGCACGCGGCCCCCGCGTCATGGAAGAGGCGATCAACGAGACGATTGAATATACCCGCGAGCGCAAGGCCTTCGGCAAGTCCATCCTGGACAATCAGGTCGTCAATTACCGGCTGGCAGAACTTCAAACGGAGGTAGAAGCCCTGCGCGCCCTCACCTATCACGCAGTAGAGCGCTATGTATCCGGAGAGGATGTAACCAAACTCGCGTCGATGGCAAAGCTGAAAGTCGGTCGACTACAGCGGGAGGTCATGGATAGCTGCCTGCAGTACTGGGGAGGACAGGGATATATGTGGGAATCTTCCATTTCCCGCAAATTCCGGGATTTCCGTCTTACATCAATTGGCGGTGGCGCCGACGAAATCATGCTGAAGGTCATCACAAAACTGATGGGGATTTCGCCGGACTAGACTGTCGGCAAAGCATTGCACAACGAAAATGTCTAAACCGCAGCAGCCAGATAACTTGCCTGATTGATCGCGCGCTTGGCGTCAAGCTCCATGGCCTCATAAGCACCACCAACAAGCTCTGCGTCGACTCCTCTTTCGATCAATTCGTCATAAAGGGTTCGCAAAGGAAGCTGGCCCGCGCAAACGATGATGGTGTCCACATCCAGAATTTCATACTGATCACTGATTCGGAGATGCAAGCCGTCGTCATCGACTTTCAGATACTCAACGCCGTTGATCATCTTGACGCCACGGCGTGCAAGAGAAATACGATGGGTCCAGCCGGTCGTCTTTCCAAGGCCCCGTCCGACCGGAGAGGTCTTTCGCTGTAATAACGTCACGTCCCGATCCGCCCTCGCAACCACAGGCTCCACACCCGTAACGCCGCCACGCGGATGATTTTCAAAATCAATACCCCATTCCCGGGCGAAGATATCAACATCAAGAGCCGCAGATTTTCCGGCATGCATTATATTCTCAGCGACATCGAAACCGATACCACCCGCCCCCATGATGGCCACCGTCTTTCCGACAGGCTTCACGCCGGTGATAGCATCGATATAGCTGATGACTTTAGGATGGGTAATACCTTCAACATCCGGGATACGCGGCGAAATACCGGTCGCGACAATGACTTTGTCATACCCCGCCCGCTCCAGCATATCCGTGGTCGCCTTGGTATTGAGATGCAGCTCTATTCCCCGCTTTTCGATCATCTTGTTGAAATAGCGAATAGTCTCATAAAACTCTTCCTTGCCGGGGATACGTTTCGCCAGGTTAAACTGGCCGCCGATCTCCGGTGCCGCATCATAGATTGTGACGCTGTGACCGCGCCTGGCCGCAACCTCCGCATAAGCCAGTCCCGCCGGTCCCGCGCCGACAACTGCAATCTTCTTCTGCGCTTCCGTCGGCTCGTAATTCAGGATTGTTTCATGGCAGGCACGCGGGTTAACAAGACAGCTCACCTCCATTCCATTGAATGTATGATCCAGGCAAGCCTGATTACAGGCGATACAGGTATTAATTTCATCTTCCCGGCCCTCGAAGGCCTTGTTGACGAGGTCTGCATCTGCCAGCATCGGCCGAGCCATGGAGACAATATCAGCGTCTCCCCGCCGCAAGACTTCCTCCGCCACTTCCGGCATATTGATGCGGTTGCTCGTGATCATCGGGATATTGAGCTCCTTGCGAAGCCGTCCCGTCACCTGGGTAAAGGCAGCGCGCGGCACCATGGTGGCAATTGTCGGCACCGCAGCCTCATGCCAGGTGAAATGCGTGCTGATAATATTGACACCGACGTTTTCAATCTTCTTGGCAAGCTCGATAATTTCATCGCGTGACATGCCACCCTGCAACATGTCCATAGCCGCTATACGAAATATGAGGATAAAATTCGGGCCCACGGCCTCCCGTATCCGGCGCATGACCTCAACCGGGAACCGCATCCGGTTTTCGTAGGAGCCGCCCCATTTATCAGTTCGCTGGTTCGTCTTCTCGACAAGAAAGGTGCTGAGCAGATACCCGGCGGAACCAATCATCTCCACGCCGTCATAGCCTGCTTTCTGCGCACAAACGGCGCAATTCACCATGTCCGCTATCTGTTTTTCTATTCCGGCTTCGTCCAGTTCACGCGGCGTTTTACTGGCAATACGCGAGCGGATAGCCGATGGTGCAACGGGACTGTCATTGCGGGCAAGCGGCCCCATATGAAGGATTTGCATGCATATTTTTGTCTCCGGGTCCGCCGCATGCACGGCATCCGTCACCAACCGATGCTGCTCCACCTCTTCCGCGTTGGAGAGCTTTGCGCCCATCCCGCCTTCCGCATTTGGTGCAATGCCGCCCGTAATAATCATCCCGACGCCGCCGCGGGCGCGCTCCGCGAAATAGGCCGCCATGCGCTCAAAACCGTTTTCGATTTCTTCAAGGCCCGTGTGCATGGACCCCATGAGCGCGCGGTTCTTGATTTTTGTAAAGCCAAGATCAAGAGGGGAGAAAAGGATCGGATATTTGTTATGTACAGCCATATCAATTTTCTCTCATCATGTGCCAATCAAGGATGACGGGTTCCCGGAGCTGGTGGATTACGGGCAGGACCTGCGAAGCATTGGGCGACGGACATCCACCGCGTTGCGATATCTCCCTCAACCTTCAAATTCGTATCGGCGATATTGCGTGTCTGGGTCACAACCTGGCAGAATTCAGCCGCCTCCCCCTCAATCATATCATCCGCATTATCGGCATTCCATTCCCAGATTGCGCCCGAGGGTGCGGTCAACCGCACATGAGGAACCCTCTCCGGTATTTCCTCTTCCCGGTTTTTAAAGGTCCAGCCGAAGGTATTCATGCCCATAACAGCAATGCTTTTGATATTATCCTGCTCGACACGTTCAACGCCCAGCAGGTCATATATTTCCTGCGCATGGGACCAGGTTTCCATCAGCCTCGCCGAAATGCTGGACCGCGCGCTCATGCTAGGTCCGACCCATTGAAGACGCTGTTTTGGATCCGCCGCATAGAAACGGTCCGCCATTGCCATATAATAGTCCCGCCAGGCATCCCGGAGCTTGATTCCCTTGAGCCCGTCCAGCATTTCATCTGTTGCAACCACCAGGGAGCCGGATTTTTCCTGAAGACCTTTCAGTTTTCCGTAAACCCTCTTGAATTCCTCTTCATCCGATAGAGTCAAGTCTGCCACATAGTTAAAGAAATGCAGATGCTGCATGACATCATTTACGGTCCAGTCCCGGAATAGGGTCACCCGGCCATAATCCTTTTCGCCCAACGGAGTAATGAGCTCATAAAGCGCTTCGCTTACGTCCCTGAAATCATAGGCTTCCTTTAACATAAGCTCCCTCCCCTAACAAATTGGTCTTATTCTGCCGCCTCGGCGGTTTCAATCTCGAACAGTAAATCGCCGACCGATACCTGATTTGCCGCTGAGGCCACGACCTCTTCTACAACTCCGGCAACCTCCGCCAGGATATCATGCTGCATTTTCATCGCTTCCAGCACAGCAAGGCGCGTTCCGACCTTTACCGTATCCCCGGCCTTCACGAACACTTCCAGCAACGTGCCGTGCATCGGGGCGGTTACATGGCCGCTACCGGCGGCCACGGCGGCAGATTTGGGAAAGGCGAGACTATTAACGAACCGGAGAGTCCGGCCATCGTCAGTCAGTTCCACCACACCTGCCGACGGCGTATTGTAGTGAAGGCGCTTGCGTTTGCCATCCACCGTCAGCTGCGCGCGGTTCTCACTGCGGCCCATAACCTCAACTTTTAACGTTGTGGCATCGACCATAACCTCGTAGCTGCCACCACGAAGCGGGGATACGGTCACGTCATTCTCAGCATTGCCCGATGCGAACATATAGCGAGTGAGCAGGGCGCCGCCGCTTGACCAGTCCATAAGCTGATCACTTGTAAAAACGGCGGTAGCTTTCGCCTGATCCCGCTCGACCTGATACAGCAGGACAGCCGCCATCGCCATCTCGGCAGTATCCGGCGATTTCGCCGCCAAACGTGCCGCATCAAACAATTCGCCGATGAAGGCGGTTGTGGCGTCTCCTTTTGCGAATTTCTCCTCGGCCAAAATATCGATCAGGAACCCGCGGTTTGTGGTCAGGCCGAAAATTACAGTGCCCTTGAGTGCTTCTATCAAACGGTGCCTTGCCGCCTCCCGACTTTCGCCATAGGCAATGACCTTGGCAATCATCGGATCATAAAACGGAGAAATTTCCTGTCCGGCATCAATGCCGCTATCGAAGCGAATACCGTCGCCAGCCGCTGGCTCCCATGCCTCAATCCGTCCCGTGCAAGGAAGGAAATCCTGTGTCGTGTCTTCCGCATACAGCCGCACTTCAATGGCATGGCCCGCAAGCACTATGTCGGACTGGTCCAGCCCGAGCGGCATTCCCTCCGCTACCTGTATCTGCAATGATACCAGATCGAGCCCTGTCACCAGTTCCGTTACCGGATGTTCGACCTGGAGACGGGTATTCATTTCCAGAAAATAAAAATCACCGGAGGCATCCAAGAGGAATTCAACCGTACCGGCGCCGCGATAATTGATGCTGCGCGCGGCCTCCACCGCAGCCATCCCCATCTTCTCGCGAAGTTCCGGCGTCATGACGGGGCAAGGGGCTTCTTCCACGACTTTTTGATGCCGCCGCTGAACCGAGCAATCCCGCTCTCCCAGATGAATGACGTTTCCGTGCGTATCGGCGAACACCTGAACTTCGACATGCCGTGGTTCGACAATCGCCCTTTCCAGGATCAGTTCATCTGATCCAAAAGCGTTTAGGGCTTCAGAGCGCGCCGAATTGAGCGCTGCAGAGAGCTGCGCCTCTTTATGTACAAGGCGCATGCCGCGCCCACCGCCGCCCGCCGCCGCTTTTACCATGATCGGAAAGCCAATATCCTTGGCGGCTTCTGTCAACACATCATCAGACTGATCCGCGTCCTCATAACCCGGAACGCACGGCACCTCGGCGGCGATCATCCGTCTTTTGGCCGCCGCCTTGTTTCCCATCAGATCAATGGCTTCGGCAGTCGGACCGATAAAGACAATTCCTGCATCCTCACAGGCGCGGGCGAATTCCGCATTCTCGGAGAGAAAGCCATATCCCGGATGAATTGCTTCCGCGCCCGCTTCTTTCGCCGCAGCAAGAATTTTAGTGCCATCCAGATAGGATTGCTGCACTGGCGCCGGTCCGATCAACACCGCTTCATCCGCCGTGCGAACATGGAGTGCGCCTGCGTCCGCTTCTGAGTAGACTGCTATCGTGCGATAACCCAGACTCCCGGCCGTTTTCATGACCCGGACGGCAATTTCGCCCCGATTGGCAACCAATATGCTGTTAAATTTTCTCATGACGACCGGACCCGACTATTTTCATTTTCTTTTTTTTTCATGGATCACCGCAATTAAAACCGGCCTACGCCGAAGCTGTTCGGCTGCAAGGTCCGATGCCGGGCCTCCCAACAGGTTTGCAGGGCAAAGCCGATCACCTTGCGACTGTCACGCGGATCAATAACCCCCTGATCGAGAAGCCGTCCAGAAGTGTAGAATGCGTCTGCCTGACCGTCGAAATGGTCAATCAGGCGTTTTTTCTGCGCGGCCAGCGCGTCTTCATCAACCGGCACTCCCTTTCGCTCGGCACCGCTACGCGCCACCTGATCCATGGTGAGCGCCGCCTGCTCACCGCCCATCACGCCCGTCTTGGCATTGGGCCAGGCAAACAGGAAGTCCGGCTCATAGGCAAGACCCGCCATACCATAGTTACCAGCCCCGAAACTCGCGCCAATGTAAAGGGTGATTTTCGGCACCCGGACATTTGAGACGGCCTGGATCATCTTCGACCCATGCTTAATCATGCCCTTATGTTCATACTCTTTACCGACCATATAGCCGGTAATGTTGTTAAGAAATATGAGTGGGATATCGGCCTGATCACAAAGCTGGAAGAATTGCCCGCCTTTCGCAGCGCCATCCGGATCGATCGGCCCGTTATTGCCCACGATACCACACGCCTGCCCATAAATTTCCGCCTGCAGGCAAACAAGAGTGGAACCATAGCGCGGCTTGAAATCCTCAAAATCGGAGCCATCAACTAGGCGGGCAACGACTTCGCGCACATCATAGGGCTTTCTGTAATCGACCGGAACGGCACCGGCGATTTCCTCCGGATTATACATCGGCTCCTTGAAAGATTTTATCGCAGGACGCGGGCATTTGTCGTTCCATCCCAGCCGTCCGATAATATCCCGTGCAATCAGGAGGCCATGTGCGTCGTCTTCGGCAAGATATTCGACCAGGCCCGTGGTCGTTGCATGCATTTCCGACCCGGCAAGTTCCTCATCATCCGAGATTTCTCCCGTCGCCGCGCGCACCAGGGCCGCACCGCCGAGGGAGGCCCGTCCGCGCCCCTTAATCCCGATCACATAATCACTCATTCCCGGCATATAGGCACCGCCTGCCGTGGAGGGCCCATGCAGCACGACAAATGTCGGAATACCCGCCGCACTCAGCTTTGCCAGCCTTTGAAAGGTACCGCCCCCATGCGCCCAGGATTCGACCTGATATTTAAGGAGGTTCGCCCCCGCACTCTCGACCAGATGTACGAAAGGGAGTTTCTTCTCAAGCGCAATATCCTGAATTCTTCGAATTTTCTCGCCTGTCTTCTGCGTCATCGCGCCCGCATTGATACCGCTGTCACTTGCACAGATCATACAACGGACACCATTGATAAAGCCGATACCAGTCAGCGAGCTGGCGCCCGGAATACTTTTTTCCCGGTCCGTCGTATCGACGCAATAATTGGCAAGACCAAACAGTTCCAGAAACGGCATTCCCGGATCCAGCAACCGAACCAGGCGCTCGCGCGGTGTCAATTGCCCCCGCTCATCAAACCGGTCGCGGCGACGTTCCGACAGCTGTTTCGCGCGATCTTTCAGCCCGTGAAGCTGGTCAACAAGTGCCAGCATATCCTGCCGGTTAGCCGCATAGCTCTCGGACGAGGTCGCTATCTTCGAAGTGAAAGTGGCCATTCGGGACCCCCGATTTTATTTTTTTCTTTAATTGATAGCATAGGAGCGTTCACCGCGTTAAGTAAAAAAGACAGCTGAGGCAAGGCCGGGCTGAATTAACTGGCAATCACCGGACAGTCGATTTACACTGTCCTCCGCTACCTGCATAAGGTGGTGCGGGAATGATAGATATCCGTTCCCGCAAAAATACTTGTGACACATAAGAAAAAATAAAAAGGAGCCTGTCCAAATGGAAGTAGGAATATTGGCCTACGGGGGATACATCCCGCAAAGCCGATTGCAGCGTAGTGAAATTGCCAAAGCGCATAGCTGGTTCAACCCCGGGCTTAAGGGCCTTGCCAGAGGGGAACGCGCCATGGCGAACTGGGATGAGGATAGCGTGACCATGGCGGTGGAAGCAGCTCGCGATTGTCTTGCCGATTTTGACCGCGGTCAAGTATCCGCTGTCTATATGGCCTCTACAAGCTTTCCTTTTGTCGACCGGCAGAATGCCGGCATTGTTGCCGATGCGCTCAATTTGAGCAGCAGCCTGCAAACTCTGGACTTCGCCTCATCGCAACGGGCAGGAAGCGCCGGGTTATCGGTGGCATTGCAGGTCGCAAAAGGCGGCAGCGGACCGATCCTGTTTACGACGTCGGAAAAACGCAAGACCAAAGCAGCAAGCCCGCTGGAATTGACTTCCGGTGACGGCGCGGCGGCGTTCCTTGTCGGCACCGGCAAGGTTGTGGCCCGCCTTCTTTCCGCCCATACCGAAGCAGTCGATTTTGTCGATCACTTCCGCGGCGAAAACGAAGATTTCGACTATAGCTGGGAAGAACGCTGGATACGTGATGAGGGTTACCTCAAGATTGTTCCCGAAGCGATTAACGCAGCGTTAACGGAAGCAGGCGTCAAGGCGGAAGATATCACCACCTTCTGTTTTCCGGTCGCCGCCCGGGGCGTTGCTGGAGCGATCGCCAAGAAAACCGGTCTTCAGGAAAGCGCGATTGCCGATAACATGCAGGCAAACTGCGGCGAGACCGGAACGGCGCATTCCATGGTGATGCTGGCGCAAGCCCTTCAGAACAGCGCACCGGGAGATAAGATCCTTGTCGCAAGTTTCGGCCAGGGAAGCGATGCACTTCTTTTCGAGGTGACTGACGAGATCAAATCGCTCTCCCCGCGCAGAGGGATTTCCGGTTATCTCGCCCGCCGCTACGCAGAAACCAATTACAACAAGTTCCTTGCCTTCCACGAACTCGTCAATATGGAACGCGGAATTCGTGCGGAAACGGACAAGAAGACCGGCCTGACAACCCTCTATCGGAATAAAGGCATGGCGCAGGCCATGGTGGGCGGACAATGCTCCCAATGCGGCACGGCTCAGTTCCCGAAATCAAATATGTGCGTCAATGAAAATTGTGGCGCCATTGGCACGCAAGAGGATTACCCCTTCGCCGACCGGGTTTCCAAGGTGAACTCTTTCACCGCCGATCGGCTGACATATTCGCCCGACCCGCCTGCTTATTACGGCATGGTGCAGTTTGAAGAAGGTGGTCGCCTGATGAGCGATTTCACCGATATTTCTCCAGACATGGAGATTGAAGTGGGTATGCCCATGCGGATGATGTTCCGAATCAAGGATTATGACAACAAGCGCGGTTTCAGGCGCTATTTCTGGAAAGCGACCCCTGCGGGCGCTTCAAGCAAAGGAGAATAACAATGGCCTCGGGAATTAAAGATAAAGTTGCCATTCTCGGCATGGGCTGCTCGCGTTTCGGCGAGCGCTGGAACGACAATGCGGAAGATCTGATGATCGAAGCATATGTTGAGGCACTGGCGGATGCCGGCATTGAAAAAAGCCAGATCGAAGCTGCCTGGCTCGCAACCGCCATTGAAGAGGAACATGTCGGTAAATCCGCCGTACCGCTCTCCATGGCGCTTCGTTTGCCGAACATACCGGTGACACGTGTCGAGAACTACTGCGCCAGCGGATCAGAAGCCTTCCGTGGTGCTGTATATGCGGTCGCTTCAGGTGCCTGTGATATTGCCCTCGCCCTTGGCGTTGAGAAACTGAAAGACACCGGTTACGGCGGCCTGCCTCAACGCAACCGCGGCTCTGTCAACGATATGTTCTGGGCGAACGCCTCCGCACCCGGATCTTTCGCGCAGCTGGCCTCCGCCTACTCAGCGAAGCATGGCGTTAGCAAAGATGACATGAAACGGGCTATGGCTCATATATCGGTTAAGAGCCATGATAACGGATCCAAGAACCCCAAAGCACATCTTCGCAACAAGATTAATGAAGACAAAGTCATGAATGCCCCGATGATCGCGGAGCCGCTTGGCCTCTTTGATTGCTGCGGCGTGAGTGATGGATCAGCCTGTGCGATTGTCACAACGCCGGAGATTGCGAAATCTCTCGGCAAGACTGACCTGATCACGGTGAAAGCACTGCAGCTGTCGGCGTCCAACGGTCGGGAAGCACAGCATAACTCCTGGGACGGCAGCCACTTTGTCACTACCCGGGCGGCGGCGAACCGTGCCTATAAGGAAGCTGGCATCACCAAGCCACGCGAACAGATCAGCATGTTTGAAGTTCATGACTGCTTTTCCATCACCGAGCTGGTGACGATGGAGGATCTCTATATCTCCGACGAGGGGAGAGCGGTCAATGACGTGATGGACGGGTTCTATGACGCGGATGGCAAGGTCCCCTGCCAGATTGACGGCGGTCTTAAATGTTTCGGCCATCCAATTGGCGCCTCCGGCCTTCGGATGATTTACGAGATGTATCTGCAGATGCAGGGACGCGCCGGTGATCGTCAGCGAAAAGAAGAGCCGGTCTTCGGGATGACCCACAATCTCGGCGGTTTCCCACATCAGAATGTCTGCTCTATCGCCATCGTCGGGAAAGAAGGCGCCTGACGCGTGAAAAGCTCTTCGGGTTGCCGCCCACCATAACGGCGGCCCGAAGAATATTTTTCTCCAAGCAGGTCAGGCAGACTTGCGAAGATCGCCGATCTCGTCTTTAAGCACACGCTTCAGGACCTTCCCTGTCGCATTACGCGGCAGTTCATCCTTAAATATCACATGTTTCGGGATTTTATATCGCGCGAGCTTCTCCTGACAGAACAGGATGATGTCATCCGCCGTGAGTGATTTGCCCGGAGCGATGACAACAACGGCACAGCCGACTTCATCCCACCTATCATCCGGAACACCTATGATAGCCAAATCAGCAATCTCAGGCATCTTGAAGAGGATGCTTTCGATCTCTGCCGGATATACATTTTCCCCGCCCGATATATACATATCCTTCCAGCGGTCGACGACATAGAAATGCCCGTCCTTATCCACACGGCAGGCATCGCCCGTATGCAGCCATCCGTCCGTTATTGTTTCCGCGTTGGCTTCCGGCCGGTTCCAGTATCCGGGAGTGATGTTTGGACCCTTCACCCATAGCTCTCCGGTTTCGCCCACCGGCACATCCACACCCTCCTCGTCAACAATGCGCGCTTCGGCATTCATCGCAAGCTTACCGGCGGAGCCAGGCCTTGAAAATGCCATTTCTGCATCCTGCACGGTCACTGTAGGGCTTGTCTCGGTCATGCCGTATCCCTGCTGCAACGCCAATCCCTTTGCCTTGTAAGTTTCGAGCAGCGGCACCGGCGTCGGAGCGCCGCCAACGCCAGAACAGGCGAGACGGGAAAAATCCGTTGTCGCAAAATCAGGGTGCTGGCTCATAAACAGGTAATTTGCTGGTACGCCGAAGAAATGGGTCAAGCCGATTTCCACATCATTTATGATGCGAAGGCACTCGCCGGGATCGAAGGCGCGCATGACCAATGTCGTTCCACCGAAATACAGGGCAACCGAGCTATAGCAGTTTAGCCCGCCGGTATGGAAAAGCGGCAGGATAGTCAATGTCTTGGCGTTTGGCGTGAAATACGTGGGCACGCCCAGATTGACCGCGTTATAGAATGCCATTCCATATGTATTCATGGCACCTTTTGGCAGCCCCGTTGTGCCCGAAGTATACATGATCGTCCAGATGTTATCATGCGTGACCGTAGCAAGTACCGGCGTTGGTTCAGCAGACTTAATCGCCGCTTCATAGGCCGTATTCCCGCCACCACCATTAGTCTCAAGCAATATTGGCACGCCCGCCTTCTCCTGAAGCTCCGAACATTCGGCTGCGAATTGCGTATCATGGATGAGTACTTTCGGCGCGGCGTCCTGAATAATGAAGTCCAGCTCCGCGACCGTCAGCCGCCAGTTAAGAGGCAGAAATATGCCGCCTATCTTGGCGCAGGCCGCCTGTATTTCCAACATATCAGTTGAGTTCATAGCCAGAACGCCGACCCTGTCCCCCTTATCTACGCGGCAGTTATTTTGAAGATGAGCCGCCAATCTCAACGCGCGGTCATTTGCCTCGGCATAGGTGAACTCACGATCAGAGTGCAGATCGACCCAGACCGTTTTATCCGGCACCCTCGCTGCGTGATGACTGAGCCAGTCATAATGCAAAACACTCATATATTCCTCCCGAATGGCTTGTTTTTCTTGGTCTTGCGCGTGCTCAAATCTCTGTAAGACGCGGGAACGATCTACTTCATCTCATTCATCTAAATGTGTAAAGAGATTTGTAACTGCGCCTACATCGCCTTATTATGAGGAAAAATTATAAGGACCTAACACTGGCAAGAGGCGTTCCGTCATGACCTACAGCTGCTTTGACGTTCAAATAGACAACAACATTGCGCATATAATTCTAAACCGGCCGGAGAAGCGGAACAGCATGGTTCCTGCCTTCTGGAATGAACTTCCGAAAATTGTCCGCGATATCGACGAAAACTCAAAGGCACGCGTTATCGTCCTGTCCTCGACAGGTCCTCATTTTTCATCCGGGCTGGATGTTGCGTCCTTCGTTGAACCTGAAATTGCCGATCCCGCCGCGAAGAAAGCCGCAGAAATACAAGCAGGCGCAAATTTTTACGGTGCCGTAAAGAATATGCAGGGGACCTTCACCGTGTTGCAGGAATGCCGACTGCCAGTTCTTGCGGCGGTTCAGGGCGGCTGTATCGGTGGCGGCGTTGATCTGATCACCGCCTGTGACATGCGCTTCGCTACCGAGGATGCCTTTATCACAATTTTTGAAACCAATATTGGCATGACCGCAGACGTTGGCACTTTCCCTCGGATTACAAAATTAATCGCAGATGGTCTTGCCCGGGAGCTTGCTTACACGGGACGCCGGATGCACGCAGATGAAGGCAAAACAGCCGGCCTCTTCAACAACGTTTATAAGGATCATGAAGCTATGATGGCGGCCGTCATGAAGATGGCCGCAGAAATAGCGAGCAAAGCGCCGCTGGCAATAATGGGATGCAAGCGGATGATGAATTATTCACAAAATCACACAGTAGAAGACAGCCTGGACTATATTGCAATCTGGAATGCCAGCATGCTTCAGCGAGACGAGATATTTGAGGCAATGAAGGCAAACCAGGAAAAGCGGCAAGGTGAATTCGTTGATTTGCCGCCCATTCGAAAAAACATTGGCTAAGCTGGGATTGGTGGTCGACTGCGCCGTTTATACTGGGTGGCGATCCCGACAGGACTCGAACCTGTTACCTCAAGATTAGGAATCTTGCGCTCTATCCTGATGAGCTACGGGACCGTTTCCCGGGTTTAGCAGACAGCCATTTCCCGCGCCATATAAAAATGAAACGGGCCGGTTTGCCGGCCCGCCTCTGTAAATAAATCTATTAGTCTGACGTCAGAACACAATTCTTGGCATAGTCCGCAGCTTCATTGGCAGACCAATCACCTTTTGGCTTTTCTTTCATTTCTGCGCACCATTCCTTGCTTCCAACTTCCGGATCGCAGGCCGCCAGCCCCAGCGTGAAAAGTGACAGCAGAGCAAGGCAGATTATTTTTTTGGTCATGATGTTCCCCAGTAAGACATAAAAAAGGGACGGGGTGCAGTCAAGCATCCCGTCCCTTCGGATCGTCAAATTTAGTTGCCTTCGACCGTGATGACAACGCGGCGGTTTGCGGCGTTTCTGACACCATCGGCAGTCTGGACTTTCAGGTCTTTCTTACCGTAGGAGCGCATGATAATCCGTTGCGGCTCCATGCCCATATCCATGCCCATGAAGGCAACGGCTTCGGCACGACGCTCACCCAGTTTATCGTTATACTCAACGCTACCGACTGTATCGGTATAACCGGCGATCGTGATCTTCGGATCTTTGAATTCCTTCATGTACTCCGAAGCTGCCTTGATTTCATCATCAGAACCAGGCAGAGGTGTCGAGGAGTCGAAAGCGAAGTTCACTTCAAAGGACTTCGGCTCCATCATCATGGGTTCTTTCTTCTCCATGACGACAACTTTCTTCTCTACGACGACAACTGGCGCCATTGCAGTCTCAATTTCCTCAATGGCGAGGATGAAGGCATCCCGGCATGCTGCGATATCCTTCGGCTGGCGATTTTCTTCCTGCTCCTGGACCCAGCAGTCAAAGCTTGTCTGCGCGCGCGCTGCGACTAAAGGAAGTTCTTCGGAAGCACCCGCACCGAGAGCGGCCATCAGCCGTTCACGGGCACCGACCAGAACCGGTTCGCGATCGGCAGGAAGGTGCCATTCTTCAGGGTGATAAGGGTCGACTTGTTCGCCCCGTGTTGCCGCCATAGCCTTTTCCGCAAAGCGATCAGAATCAATATAATCGCCTTCGTTATATTCAGCCTTCGCGAGGTCAACGTACCCCGTGTAGAGCGCCTGCTGGAATTCGGTCCCGCCGGGGCTTAGCTTTTCCGCCTGTTCCAATTTACCACCACATGCTGCTAATACGAGCGATGCGGCGCCAACAATTGCGAATTTCATCGTATTTTTCATAATCTTCCCCTCAACCGTCTTCTTAAGTGCGAAAGGTTTCACACTGGGTATGGTTAATAGTAGTACGTTGTAACCCTGCAAACAATAGAAATTGCATTCACGATCTTGAAATTAAGGGTTTTAGCCTTAGTTTCAACTCTCAGTTTGCAAATAATTAATAGAGGCTAGCCATGAATAATGTCTGAATTACGGCAAATAACGGCAATTATTATGGTTACGACGAACAAGCTATACTGGATCAATCGTGTGTATTTTTTCTATGGACAAAGACCGCGGGAAAGCTGTCTACTCTACTAATAACTTATAAGGCAACGACGAATTTTATGGCGCATTCACACTCACACGAGAGCGGCGACACGCATACCCATTCACACGATCATACGCCCAAGGTAACCAAGGATAGCGAACGCCGTATTTTCTGGGTCATGTGCCTCACTGGCGGATATATGCTGTTGCAGGGACTTGGCGGCATATTTTCTGGATCGCTTGCTCTACTCGCCGATTCCGGACATATGCTCTCCGATACAGCCGCCCTCGCCCTGGCCTGGTTCGCTTTCCGGCTCGCCTCCAAACCAGCGGACAGCAAACGCAGCTATGGATACCACCGGTTTCAGATTCTGGCCGCCTTCACAAATGGTCTGACACTATTCTTTATCGCCGGCTGGATTATAATCGAAGCTATCGGGCGCCTCATAAACCCCGGTGAGGTAATTGGCGGGATGATGCTTGTGGTCGCCATCGGCGGGCTGGTTGTCAATATTGTCGGCTTCTACCTCCTTCATCGCGGCGATCGGGACAACGTCAATATGCAGGGCGCACTTCTCCATGTGATGGGCGACTTACTGGGATCCGTGGCCGCAATCGTTGCCGCGGTCATTATTCTGTTTACGGGCTGGATGGCGGCAGATCCCATTCTGTCCGTCCTTGTTGCAATTATCATTCTGAAAAGTGCGTACGGACTTGTTCGCCGTTCAGGGCATATACTTCTGGAAGGGACGCCCGATCATCTTGATATGGCCCTTATACGGGATAAACTAACGGCCTATATGCCCGAAATTGTCGATGTACATCATATGCATGCCTGGTCCCTGACGGCGGAAAAACCAATCGTTACCATGCATGTCCAGGTCGAGCCTTCAGCAGATCTCGAAAGTACGCTGCGTGCCATAAATGCTTTTTTGTTATCAGAGTTTGAAATAGATCATGCCACGTTGCAACTAGAGCATAGCAATTGCGCAACGCAAGGTTAAGATCGGATCTTTTTACTGCCAGAGAGGTCGGGCCGCGCTCGACGCTCCCTTCGCATTTCCCCATGGACCCGAGCTGGTGATAAGGATCCACCGCAGCGGCGGCATGCTAACCTGCTGTACTTCAATCAAATTTCCCCGCGTGATTTTGGCTTCCAGCCGCTCTGCCATTTTCGATTTCTGAAGACTACAACTCACCGCATCACCGGGCAGCCAGTATTTCGCCGGCACCCTGCCCTGTATTCGATACCGCTTGACCGGTAACTTGCCGGAGACGATTCGGCAATCTCCGGAGAAAGCAGCACCGGGATCACCACCCACGTCAAGCTGTATCAAATCCATTTGGGAAGCGTCACTGGTTCCGGTGACGAGCAGCAGGAAAGCCAGAAACCCTATAATCGGAGCAGAATGTCGCATACGACCAGACTATCCGGACATGGTTAAAAAACGGTAACCTTGACACCGGAGAAATGATTGAAGTATCCGGCCAGCGGTTTCGGATCAGGAAGTTGACGGCAAGTCCATGTCGAGAATGGTCATGTGGAAAGCGAAGGATACCTCCCCCTCATCTTCATCACGATAGACAACTCCGATAAATTCATCATCCAGCAATACTTCGGCCGTGCCGTCCGAGGGTCGTCTCTCTTTCACATTAAAATCTTCATTGTCGAACTTTTCACGCAAATATCTCTGTACGCGCAGTGTTTCTGTTCTTGTCATCCTTACCTCGCGTTTCTAAAGGACTTCGAGCGAGTCAGCGATCGGACCTTTTAACCCCATTCGCACAACGCATTTTACCCGCGTATCAATCCCGAAGTTTTCAAGGTCGACATCAGAGCGTTCGAGCATATTTGTATGGATAAAGACATCCTCACCGCCGCCTTCAGGTGTTACAAAGCCATATTTATGCTCTGGCACGTACGTCGTTACTACGCCCGTCATCTCAATATCGACACCGACCGGAATCTCTTCTTCCTCTTCAGGTTCATGAATTGCCACGACCTGCTGGCCACGGTCCCCGTCAGCAAGATCGCATATTATCTGCATACCTTCCCGCAGTTCCTGATAGGAGGTATTCTGCAAAACTGAAATATGGACAAAGGCGTCCGGCGACCCATCGGCGGGAGACACGAAACCAAACCCTTTGGCTTCATCGAAGAATTTCACAGTGGCCGAAATGTTTTTACGGACGGGTTTGGACGGCTTACGATCATTCATCCTTTAAGGACCTCATTGTTTAATTACAGACTGTGCAATACCTAAATTAAAGTCAAAGCTCAATCTTTCCGTTCATTTTCTATCAGATCGTGAAACGGCTGTCTGCACAGTAATTTTGATATTCTATCGGATATACGAACTTAACCAACCTTCGCAGCACATCTCGCGATACTTCGCTGGATCAGGTTGGCGATCTCCGGCCTCGAACCGACCGCTCCAGCATAATGGACCGCCATCGTGCTCATGGATTGTTGTTGCCATTTTGCGATTGAACCCGGAACATCCTCTATGGCATGCGGACCGTCCGCAGCAAACAGCCCGACTACTATAAGGGCCGACCCATCGTCAAGGCAGGCAGACAATACTTCATCAAGACGCGGTGCCTGGCTGAGAAAGGCAACAGAGACGCCCGCAAATTCATCTCTTCCTGTGACGGCCTGTTGCTGCAAACATGTTGCCTCCGCCGAGGCAGATGACGTTTCCGAGCCATGAGCAACAAGCAAAAGCTGCACTTTCTTGGGCGTATAATTATGATCCCGACAGATTTCTTGTGCCATAGTTATAATGACGTCAGCGAGTTCGGGATCGGTTCCTAACGGATCGCATAGATAAAGCTGATGGCGGCTTTCAATACGTCGCCCCTTCTCCAGCTCGAAAAGTTCCGGTATCCGGTTTCTGACAAAGTACCCGTTGCTCATGAAAAAGGGCAGAAGGAAAACTTTGCCCTCTGGCAAAAGCGGCCGTGACTTATCCCGCGACAGAAAGCATACATCCACAAGCTCATATAGATTACTATGCACAAGTGTGGCCGCATGCCGGACCGCAGCCTCCTGTGCAGTATCGGAAATACGGGAGCCATGAGCGACAACAATTACTGACGGGCGTGAGGATGGCATCTTCTACTCAATCGGTAAGGATATACAGGCGATCAGATAGTCGCCTTTCCTACTGTTTACAATTTCTCAGGTAAAAGTGGAAAAAATATCGTCCGGAATTGCCTTTACCATGTAACCTTGAGCCGCTATTTAGATTTTAGTAGCCCGCGGGCTTCAAAATATGTGATAATGACGCCATAAATGGCAAAAAACAAAAAACAGCCATTGATAAAAACTAAATATTCTATTGGGAGGAATAACGAAATGATCAAACGTAAAGCTATGTCGATTGCCGCGTTTTCAGCTGCGTCGATGATGACGTTTAGCGTCTCGGCCGCCGAAGTCGACGGCCCGGAAGTTAACTGGAATCTATCTGTTTGGGGCAAAGAGCGCGCCTTTACCAGCAGCGTCGAAACAATTCGTGACTATGTTGCGGAAAAAACGGATGGAAAATTCAACATCAAAATCCACTACGGCGAAGCGCTGTCCAAGGCGAGAGAGAATCTGGACGGCATCAAGCTTGGCGCTTTTCAGATGGCCGCACTCTGCACAGCTTACCATCCGGCAAAAAATCCAACACTTTCTGGTCTCGACCTGCCATTTCTGCCGTTCCCTAACCTGCAGGTTCAAACTGCAGTTCATGAAGCTTATTATAAGCACCCCGCCGTGGCGGAAGATATGGCCCGCTGGGATGCAATGCTGCTGATGAGCTCACTGCTGCCTCAGTACGAGTTTACCGGCGTAGGTGATCCGCCCCTTACACTGGAAGATTGGAATGGCATGCGTGTCCGTGCCCTTGGCGGTATTGGTGAAGCGATGACAAAAATCGGCGCTGTTCCAACGACTGTACCGGCGCCAGAAGTGTATACATCCCTTGAACGCGGTACGATTGAAGCAGCGTCCTTCCCCTTCACATACGCGCATGTTTCCTATCGTCTGACAGATATTGGTAAATGGCATACGGCGAATATGTCACCAGGAGCGAACCATTGCCCGGTGGTTGTGAACATTCCTGCTTATGAAGCGTTGACACCTGAGTATCAACAGCTTCTGAACGACGCTAAAGCTCCGGCATATGAAGCCCTGTATGCAGCATATGAGGCTGCCGATGCGAAAAACTTCCCGCTTATGAAAGAAAAGGGAATTCAGGCAATCACCTATTCCGACGAGGAACTGGCAAGATTCCGTGAAATTGGTGCAAAACCGGTTTGGGACGAGTGGGTCGCAAAAATGAACAGCGATGGATATCCCGGAACCGAGTTGTTTGAGTTGATTATGACAACATCAAAGCAAGCGACCAATTAGGCAGTCTGGATAGAGGGTCTGGTGAACCAGGCCCTCTTTTCTTTTAAAGTAAAAAATCATGACAACTCAAAATATCCCGCAGGGTTCGGGGTCACGGTCGGCGTTCGCGTCATTTGACCGCGGCTTTTCCAAACTCGAAAATTTTCTGAACGGTATTTCCGCTCTGGCAATTTTTGCTGTGATGATACTTGGTGTTACACAGGTTCTCAGCAGAAAACTGCTCAATTGGCCAATACTCGGATACATAGATTTTATCGAACAGAGCATGGTCATTTTTGCCTTCTTCGGGATTGCCTATTGCCAACGGCTTGGCGGCCACGTCCGAATGGACCTTTTCATGGCTAAATTCAGCGCACGCCCTCTGTATTTCTTTGAAGGGATGGCAACGCTGATAGGACTTTTTGTCATCACTGTGTTAATTGACACAAGCTGGCTCCATTTTCTCCGCGCCTATCAACTTGGTGATTCAACGATCGATATCGGGATACCAATCTGGCCCGCCAAATTAACTATTCCGTTGGCCTTCGGTATCCTTTGGATTCGTTTCGCACTGCAGTTCGTCGGATTTGTGCGTTTATTCATAAATCCAAACGCGGAAATCATCGCAGTGCCGATTATTGAGGACGTAACTGCGGTTGCGCGTCATGAAATCAGTGATGCTCTTGGAGAAGAGGCAGGAAAACAGGCCAAGTTTGACGAAACATATACTAAAAAGGGGAAAAAATAATGGGAGTGGATCCTCTTTTGGTCGGCGTCGTTGGCATGGGCGCCCTGATCGTAATGGTCTTCTTGGGTGTACGTGTCTATATCGCCGCAACCCTGGTTGGCATGCTGGGTATCGTCTCGATTATCGGATGGAGTGCGGGAACCGGAATTGTCGGGACTATTCCGCACTCAAAATCGACGCTGTACTCCCTGAGTGTGCTGCCGATGTTTATCCTGATCGGCTATCTCGCATTCCATGCAGGCATTACAACAGCCGCTTTTGATGCCGCGAAAAAATGGGTCGGCTGGGTTCCGGGCGGACTCGCTGTGGCGACCGTCTTCTCTGCTGCGGGCTTCGCCGCAGTCTCGGGCGCCAGCACGGCGACAGCTGCCGTATTCAGCCGTGTGGCGATTCCGGAAATGCTGAACAATGGCTATGATAGAAGACTCGCTGCCGGTGTGGTCGCTGCGGGCGGCACGCTTGCCTCCCTGATCCCGCCAAGCGCCATCCTCGTGATCTATGCGATTATTGTCGAAGAATCGGTGGGCGCCTTGCTGCTCGCAGGGTTCATTCCGGGTATCGTGTCTGCACTGATTTACGCTCTCATCATCATGGGACGCGCAACAGTTAATCCGAAGCTTGGTCCACCGGTGCGCGGCTTTACCTTTAACGAAAGGATGAAGTCCTTACCGGGCACCTTACCTATCATAGCAGTTATCGTGATTATATTCAGTGCCATTTATGGTGGCTGGGCCACGCCGACAGAGGCAGGCGCTCTTGGCGCATTCGTCGTGCTGATCCTTGCCTTCATCCATGGTATGCGGACGAAGGAGCTGAAGGACGCGCTTTTTGAAACGGCCAAACTGACCGTGATGATCTTTTCCATCATCTGGGGCGTACTGGTGTTTGTGCGGTTCCTCGGATTCTCGGGCTTGCCGGAAGCATTCGCCGAATGGATATTGGGGCTACCTCTTCCGCCAACAGTGATCATTATTCTGATTCTCTGCGGCTATGCCATTCTTGGTATGTTCATGGATGCCATCGGCATGCTGCTGCTGACGCTGCCTGTCGTTTTTCCGGCCGTGATTGGACTGGGATATGACCCCATCTGGTTTGGCATTATTGTGGTGAAAATGGTTGAGATCTGCCTGATCACACCTCCCATCGGACTTAACTGCTATGTTGTAAATGGCGTGCGGCCTGATATTCCGCTTTCCGACGTTTTCCGTGGAATCGGTCCATTCTTTATTGCCGACGTTTTAACGGTCGCCCTGTTCATCGCCTTTCCTTGGCTGATAACATGGCTACCGCAAACAATGCTGAATTGACATTGACTCAATAGTCCGATCTCCTGCAAATAGAAAAAAAATAAAAAGGAGTAGGTAAATGGACTTCACGCTCACGGAAGAGCAACATGCCATCGTCGAGAATGTGGCGGCGCTGTGTGCCCGTTTCGACGACAATTACTGGCGGGAAAAAGATCGAACGGGTGATTTCCCATTCGATTTTCACGCCGCCATGGCAAAGGACGGCTGGCTCGGGATAACGATGCCGGAAGAGCATGGCGGTGCCGGACTTGGCGTCGTTGAAGCCGCCCTGATGATGCATACAGTCGCGAAGTCCTCTGGCGGCATGTCAGCGGCTTCGGCCATCCACATCAATATTTTTGGGCCCCATCCGATTGTTGTCTTCGGAAGTGACGAACAGAAAAATCGCTGGTTGCCGTCGCTCATCAAGGGCGAGGTAAAATCCTGCTTTGGGGTGACAGAGCCCAATGCCGGACTGAATACAACTGCACTTCAGACACGGGCAGAGAAAACTTCAGACGGATATCTGGTGAACGGTCGCAAGATCTGGACAACGACGGGGCAGGAAGCAGACAAGATCATGTTGCTCGCCCGAACCACACCGAAGGAGAAATGCAAAAAGGCAACTGACGGCCTCTCGCTTTTCTATACCGATATGAACCGCGACTATATGGATGTTCGGGTGATCGAAAAAATGGGCCGCAAGGCCGTTGATTCGAACGAAGTTTTTATTGATAATCTCCCCGTTCCCGGAGAAGACCTGATCGGCGAAGAGGGCAAGGGTTTTTATTATCTCTTGCACAGCCTCAACCCGGAACGTGTCCTTGTCGGTATTGAAGCAATTGGTATCGGCATGAATGCATTGGAGCGTGCTGCGAAATATGCCCGCGAACGGGAAGTCTTTGGACGCCCAATCGGCCAAAACCAGGGCATACAACATCCGCTGGCGGAAAACTGGATGGAACTGGAAGCCGCTTACCTGATGGCGATGAAAGCCGCGTCAAACTACGATGCCGGTCTTGAAGCAGGCGTCTATGCCAATGCGACAAAGTACCTTGGTGGCGAAGCGGGCTTCAAAGCCTGTACACAGGCCGTCATGACGCATGGCGGCATGGGATATGCCAAAGAGTTCACGGTTGAGCGCTTGATGCGAGAAGTGATGATCTGCCGTATTGCTCCCGTAAGCCCACAATTGGTGCTTTGCTATATCGCGGAAAAAGCGCTGGGCATGCCCAAGTCCTATTAATACACGCCGCTAAAACCAAAGGTAATAACAATGACTACTACCAAAGACGGGCCGCTGACCGGCCTGCGTGTTATCGATTTGACCTCAGTGCTTCTGGGCCCATATGCAGCCCAGATCCTTGGAGATATGGGCGCCGATGTCATCAAAGTCGAAGGACCGGAGGGGGACACCACCCGTGATCTCGGGCCACGCCGGTCTCCAGGCATGGCGGCAATATATCTCAATGCCAACCGGAATAAACGCGCGCTTTGCATCGACCTGAAGTCAGCGGACGGGCACGCCGCTCTCATGAGACTTGTAAAAACGGCGGATATCTTCCTGCATAATATGCGCCCTTCTGCCATCAAGCGGCTTTCTCTCACCTATGACGATTTGCGAGCTACGAACCCGAACCTTATCTATTGCGGTGCCTACGGGTTTAATCAGGATGGCCCTTACGCCGATAAACCGGCATATGACGACATGATTCAAGGGGTGAGTGGTCTGGCGGCCAGCCAGTCACAATTGATGGGACGGCCTGGCTATATGCCGACGGTCATTGCTGACAAGGCGACGGCCTTGACCGCTGTATATGCCATAACCATGGCCCTCTATCATCGGGAACGGACCGGAGAAGGTCAGGAAGTGAACGTTCCCATGTTTGAGACCATGGTGCAGTTTCACATGCTGGAGCATTTATATGGCGGCAATTTCGAGCCACCCCTCGGTCCTGTCGGCTATCCGCGCGCGCTATCGCCGAACCGTCATCCATACAAAACCAAGGATGGCATGATTGGCGTGCTTCCCTATGTTGACAAGCAATGGCGGGCTTTCTTCGAGATGGCGGGCCGGCCAGAGCTGATGGATGATCCCAGGTTTTGCAATATCGCAGCACGTCTTGATAATATCGATGCGGCCTATCAGGTTTTAAGCGAAATCATTGAAACCCGCACCTCGGCGGAATGGTTGCGTGATCTGGACGCCGCCAGTATTCCGGCTGTCCCCATCAATACGCCGGAAGATCTTCTCGAGGATGAACATCTTAAAGCGACCGGATTCTGGCAAACCATGGAACATCCAAGCGAGGGAACGCTCAACTATCCAGGCATTCCGACAACTTTTTCTGCTTCTCCCGGTCGTGTCCGGCGACATGCGCCGCAATTAGGCGAACATAACCGAGAGATTTTAAAGGAAATCGGGATGACGGATAACGAAATTGACAAGATGATCTCTAAAGGTATTCTCGTTTCTCAGGCTAAATAGGCTGTCCATAATAGCAAATAAAAAGCAAGAAACAGGCCATGCATATACGTGAGTTTGCGAAAACAACACCGGACAAACCAGTCATCATCATGGCGGGCAGCGGTGAAACTGTTACCTATAAACAGCTTGATGACCGCTCCAACAAGGCGGCGCAGTATTTAAGAGCGCAAGGACTTGAGATTGGCGGTCACGTTGCCTTGCTCATGGAAAACAATCCCCGCTTTTATGAGGTCTGCTGGGCGGCGCAGCGTGCAGGATTGTATTATACGGCCATCAGTTCCCGCCTGTCTGCGGAGGAAGCCGCCTACATTATCAACGATTGTGGTGCGCGCATTTTCATTACCTCCGAATATAAATCGGAGCTGGCAGGACAGCTTATCGACCGCATCCCGAATGTGGAAGAGAAACTGATGATTGACGGTACGATATCGGGCTATCATTCCTATGAAGACAAAGTAAGCGATTATCCGGCGGAACCGCTATCGGATGAATGCGAAGGGGCAGACATGCTCTATTCGTCGGGCACCACGGGGCGGCCGAAGGGCGTCAAACCTGCCGAGGTTGGAAATCCCATCGGGACAGAGGACAGCTTGTTTAACTTGTTAAAGAACCAGTATAAAGTCACCCAGGATACGATCTATCTCTCTCCCGCACCGCTGTATCATGCTGCGCCGCTTCGCTATAACATGCGCATTCAGCGGCACGGCGCGACCTCCATCATTATGGAGAATTTCGACGCGGAAAATTATCTGCGTCTGCTGGGAAAATACAAGGCAACCCATTCGCAATTGGTGCCAACCATGTTTGTCCGGATGCTGAAACTTCCAGAAGCCGTCCGTCAGAGATATGATATCAGTTCTCTCAAAGTCGCGATCCATGCCGCTGCCCCCTGCCCGGAAAAGATCAAACGCCAGATGATGGAGTGGTGGGGCCCGATCCTCTATGAATATTATGGCGGAACCGAAGGAAACGGATATTGCGCTGTCACTCCGGAAGAATGGTTTGAGCATCCGGGGACCGTCGGCCGGGCGTTGGTTGGCAATCTCCATATCGTTGACGAGGCTGGGGACGAGTTGCCGGTGAGGGAGATTGGGAATATTTATTTCTCGGATGGGCGCGAATTTTCCTACCATAATGACCCCGAACGCACCGCACAGAGCTATAATGACAAGGGCTGGAGCACGCTCGGAGATGTGGGTTATGTCGATGAAGACGGGTTTCTCTACCTGACAGACCGGCAAAGCTACATGATCATTTCCGGCGGCGTGAACATCTATCCGCAGGAGATCGAGGATTTACTGCTAACCCACCCGAAAGTGTATGATGCAGCGGTATTTGGCGTGCCCAATGAAGAATTCGGCGAAGAAGTAAAGGCCGTCATCCAACCCATTGACATGTCCCTTGCAGGCAACGAACTCGCTGAAGAAATTATCGAATTCTGCCGTGACAACATCAGTCATGTTAAATGCCCAAGGTCCGTTGACTTTGAGGCAGAGCTTCCCCGTCATCCGACGGGAAAGCTTTACAAACGGCTTTTGAAAGACCGTTACTGGGGTGACAAGACGTCACGTATCGTCTGACATCAGGACGCGAGACGGAATTCCTCCAACCCGCGCATATTTTCAAGGGTCATGCGGCAGGCGGCAGCCGCCTCCTGCCCTTTGATCACGAAATGCTCACGGAAGAACTTCATATGCGCATCCGTCTCCTGGAAATGATGGGGCGTTAGGACGACGGACAATATGGGAACGCCACAATCGAGCTGTACCTGCATCATTGCGTCAAGAACAGTACCAGCGACAAAATCATGGCGATAAATTCCGCCATCGACGATCAGGCCCGTTGCCATGATCAGATCATAACGTCCGGACTCAGACAGCTTTTTCGCCATCAACGGTATTTCGAGACTTCCCGGAACATTGTAAATGTCAAATCCATCTGCATCATAACCGTGACTCACCAGTTCCTCGATAAAGGATTTGCTGGCTTCATGCACAATATCCGCATGCCAGTTCGCCTGAATTATGACAATGCGATTTGATTGTTTACGAATGTCCGGGGTTTGATTGTCAGTAGACGTGTTTTTGATTTTCATTTTATTGGCCTTGTTTTAACAAGTTGACAACAACCCAAGGCAAATAGGAATAACAAACGGGTTGGCAGCAGCCAAACCGTTCGCTTTCTTCCTGTTCTCTTCCATCCGGACTATGACCGTCGGCTTCGGATTTACACCGAATCTGCTGACCCCGCCGAAGCGGGCGCTCGCGGGCTTGAACAAAACCTGTTCTTTACCGCCGGTAGGGACTTTCACCCTGCCCTGAGAACACTCCTTCTATTTATGAAGGAATATCATTTTTTAATTTAAAGATGTTTTCTCCGTTTGCAAGTCTATCCGCATTTATACTAGTTTTGCCCCATCCTACACGGTCTATTGTAAGAGTAACCATTGAACGAAACCGCATTTTTAGAGCATTTGAAAGATGCTATCCGCTATAACCAGCTGGAACGTTATTTCACTGCCGAAACCGGTGATATTCAAGATGCTCAAGGCCATTATGATCTGAAACCCGCTCTGGACGTAATCCGGGAGGATCAAGCCGACAGCGGCGGATTGAAGCTATCCCATGCCCAACGGCGCATGCTCATGATCCTCGTCGCCCTGTGGGAGGGACATATTGCGGATGAACTCTTTAGGGAAGGCCTTGGAAGCCTCTCCCTCGCCATCCAGTCCATGGACAAAAATAACCGCACCCTCTTGAGCGAGCTGATTGTCACCTATCCGGGATGGGGCCAAAGCTGAAAATACCTTCGGGCGGTTTGACAAGTAATTGAATTTCCCGCTTTCCAGACAAATATTCATTTTATGGTAAACAGTTGTGAAGTAGCTTAATCGCATGATGAATTGGAATAAACTCCTCTCGACCAAGCGATACGGGCAGGATCACAATGATCCCGTATTGGCTTCGCGCAGCCCGTTTCACAAGGATCAAGACCGAATTGTCTTCTCCTCGGCCTTTCGGCGCCTACAGGACAAGACCCAGGTTCATACCCTGGCGGAGAGTGATTATGTGCGCACCCGCCTGACCCATTCCATGGAGGTGGCATCCGTTGGCCGCTCTTTAGGGGCCAACGCCGGGCAGGTCATTATCGACCGTCACTTGAAGGGCAGCGATTACAGCCCGGCCGACTTCGGCCATATCGTATCTGCGGCATGCCTTGCCCATGATATCGGTAACCCGCCCTTTGGTCACTTCGGTGAGGAAATAATCCGCTACTGGTTCAAGAATGGCGCCAATGCCGCGGGCCGTGTCGATGGATTGGACCATGCCCAGATTTGTGATTTTGAAATGTTCGAAGGCAATGCACAGGGCTTCCGTGTTTTGACGAAACTACAGAACTGGCGGAATTCAGGGGGGCTTCGGCTGACGTATGCCACCCTCGGAACCTTCATGAAATATCCGCGAACTTCCATTGTAAAAGAACCCGCCCCCGGGGACAGCGGCGGCAAGAAATTTGGCGTCATGCAGTCCGAACTGGATGCCTTTCGGGAGATCGCGAACGAACTGGAACTCCTGCAGCGGGGGACAGATGAATATTGGAGCCGCCATCCCCTCACCTATCTGGTCGAGGCTGCCGATGACATCTGCTACAGCGTTGTCGATATTGAGGATGGATATAAGCTTGGTCGGCTCAACTACACGGAAACAGAAGATCTGATGATGCGCATCCTTGGCAGTCCGCCGAAACGCTATGCCGAAGTCGATGATCCGACAGAGAGAATTTCCTATCTCAGGGCAAAATGTATTGGCAGGCTCATCGGGGAAGTTTCCGATATTTTCAAGGACTGCGAAAGCGAAATTCTCGCCGGAAATTTCAAAGGTGATCTTCTGCATCACTCCCGCAGGGCAAAAATCTTCGATGAGATTTATGCCCTCTGCAAACGTGAAATATACCGCCATCCGGAGAGGATTCAGGCGGAACTGGGCGGCGCTGAAATCCTGAACACCCTTCTTGATGCATTTTACGAAGCCAATCTTGACTGGGAAAATTATCAAACCGATGGCGCGCCAATGAATCCCCGCTCCAGCGTTCTGATGACACTTTTTCCGGATGGGGACAAGCAGAAACGCAGCCGGTATGACTGGCTTCTTGGCATCACGGATTTCGTATCCGGCATGACCGATTCATTTGCGGTACGGCAGTTTCGTGAAATCCGGGGTATAGAATAGCTACATCAACAAAACGCCAGTAACTACCTGTTAACCTGAATATCCTAAAATTATATTTTTAGTTTCAGGCAATGAAAACGATGCTGGCTGAATCTTCCATTTATGGCGATCGTATCGCCGCGATGTTTGCAAAGATGCCAACGCCGAAACGGGTCAATGCTGCCCGTACGGCCGCTATGGAGTTTGCGGCGGAAAAGCTTGCAGACGAAGACCTGGAGCTGACGTCGGCGCTAATAGACTATTTTGTCGACGACATAGATAAGGCAGTCCGCCAGACAATTGCTGAAGCTGTGAAATCCTGTGAATTTCTGTCTCATGAGTCCGCCATGAAACTGGCCATGGATTTGGAAGAAATCTCGCTTCCCGTCGTAACATATTCCCCTGTCCTGACAGATGAGGACCTTTGGGAGATTCTGCAAACGGCCAGCAACAGCAAGCAAACGGCCATTGCCGGGCGCCCACACCTCGGAATTAAATCAACCGGCTGGATTGCTCAAGACGGATGCTATTCTGCGATCAAAGTTTGCCTAAAAAATGAAACGGCGATTATCGGCGAGACCGCTTATGATAATATCCTTGGTCGCTTTGGGGAAATTGATCCGATACAGAAATTGCTGGTGCAGCGCCCCTTTCTGCCGACAGAGTTTGTCACCCGGATGTTTGACATGATTTCTATGGAATATAAACAGATTCTCATGGACCGAAATCCGGTTTCGGAATCCACGTCTGTGCGCAAGATCATGAACGCCCGGGAAAAGGCCCTTTCGAAAACACTGGAAAGGCGCATGACGGATCATGAGCAGAAAAAGAAATGTATCGCGCTTGATCGCGAGGGCCGCCTGACGGCAACATTGATGCTGCGCGTGCTGATCGCAGGGAACCACTCCTTTTTTGCGGCGGCGCTCGGTCATACTTCCGGCATCTCAAAGAAGCGGGTTGTCTCGCTTACCTCCGGCCGTGGGTATCTCGGATTTCAACGCCTGTATGACCGGGCTGAACTGCCTCCCTATCTTTACACTGCCTTCCGGACCACCATGGAAGAGCACAGAAAGGCAGACCATTATCATCCGCGCGCCGATCTCGATAATTTTCGGCAACGCCTGATTGGCCGGGTTGCCGAGACATATGGGCTGGACCATGAGATATCTTTGGAAGATTTGATGGAAAAACTGCTTCCCAAGCGCCTTCATTGACCCTTAAACTTAAGGCAATCGAAAATAATAAAATGGGATTGCCTTTTGACAAAAACAATCGACTACTATTTAACCCTCATTTCTCCATGGGCCTTTCTCGGGCACGACCGCCTTGTGAAGATGGTCGCGGAGAATAACACCGAAATCAACATCATACCCGTAAACTATGGCAAGATTTTTGCTGCAACCGGCGGATTACCCCTTGGAAAGCGCAGCCCGCAGCGACAGGCATACCGTTTGATGGAAATTGCCCGCTGGCGCGAGGAATTGGGCATTCCTATCAAAACGCATCCTAAGTTCTTCCCGGCGTCCGATCAGATGGCCGCCCAGATGGTCACATCCGTTGTACAGGAGGGCGGAGATGCCATGGAACTTACAGGACTTTTTCAGCGTCTGGTCTGGGTCAACGACGGCAATATCGCTGATGAGAGAACTGCAATTGATGTCGCCAATCGCGCCGGATTTGATGGTGAGAAGCTGCTGAAAGACAGTCAGGTACCTGAAATTGCCGCGCTTTATGAACAGAATACCGCTCGCGCAATTGAACGCGGCGTATTTGGTGCCCCGACCTACATCATTGATGATGAATTGTTCTGGGGTCAGGACAGATTGTATTTTGTCGAAAAAGCCCTCAAGAAATAACGGATAGGGAGACAGGGAATGACGCTAGATCCACAAGCAAAATGGGTACTTGATATTGCCGAAGAGAAGGGCCTTCCTTCTCTCGATGAACTATCACCGGCAGAGGCCAAAGCCGCCTATGAGGAGCGCGCGCTTACGCTCACATACAAGAACGTGGATATCGGCAAAACGATTGATCTGGATATTCCCGGCCCGCTGGGGGACGTTCCCATCCGCATTTATCATCCGATTGGCATGACGGATACTCTCCCTGTTCTCGTTTATTATCATGGCGGGGGCTGGGTTGTCGGCAGCCGCAATACCCATGACAGCTTGTGTCGTCTTATTGCAAATTCCGGCCTTTTTGTCGTTGTCTCTGTTGATTATCGCATGGGGCCGGAACATCCCTTCCCTGCCGCCGTTCTCGATTCCGTTGCCGCCCTTAACTGGACGGCGGAGCATATTGGCGAATATAACGGCGATGCTGAGAATATAGCTGTTGGCGGGGACAGCGCCGGCGGAAATCTGTCAGCCGTCGTGTCTTTGATTGCCCGTGATGAAAAAACCTATTTACCGAAATTACAATGGCTTATCTATCCGGCCACGCAGATGAACATGTCTCATCCTTCCCATACAAAATACGCAGAAGGATACTTCCTGACCCGTCCCTTGATGAATTACTTTCAGGGGCACTATCTAAAAAACAAGGAAGACAGAAAGGACTGGCGTGCCTCCCCATTACTGGCTTCCAGCCTCGCGGGGCTCCCCCCTGCCCTTATCCAGACCGCCGGGTTTGATCCGCTGCAGGACGAGGCAATCGCCTACGCCAAACGAATGAACGAGGAAGGCAGCCAGGCCACCCATACCCATTACGAAGGGATGATCCATGGCTTCATCAATCTTGGCGGCGCCATTGACAAGGCAACGGACTGCGTGAATGAAGGCGTTGCCGCTCTTCGTGAAGCGTTTTCAAAATAAAAGACGCATAAAAAAGGGGCCCCAAGGCCCCTTTTCATTTCTTCGCAATAACGCTTACCGCCATCCGACACGGTCGAATATCATGACGGCTTCCGCCTGAGCATTCGCAACCTTGTCGAGGCCGATTTCATCCGCCTTGAACTCACCCCAGCTCGCAACGGTTTCATCCAGCTCAACGCCCGGCTTGACCGGGAATTCATAGTTTGAGGACGCATAGAATTCCTGCGCCTTGGTGTCGGACAGATATTCGATCAGTTTGATCGCAGCTTCCTTATTCTTCGCCGATTTGGTAACACCGGCGCCAGAGATGTTGAAATGCGCACCGCGCCCGTCCTGATTCGGCCAGAACAAAGCAACTTTTTTCGTTGCCTCTACCTGTTCCGGATCGTCTGAATTCATCATACCGCCGTAATAATAGGTATTCGCAATCGCGATATCACATTCACCGGCGGCAACCGCCTTGATCTGATCACGATCACCACCTTGTGGCTTGCGTGCCAGGTTATCCTTGATCCCTTGGGCCCATTTCTCCGCGGCTTCTGCCCCATCATGTGCGATGATCGACGCCAGCAGGGACTGGTTATAGGCATTGCTCGAAGAGCGTACGCATATACGTCCTTTCCATTTCGGATCGGCAAGATCTTCATAGGTCGAAAGCTCTGACGGCTCAACCCGCTCCTTTGAATAGAAAATCACACGACTGCGCGCGGAGAGACCATACCATTCCCCTTCCGGATCCCGGAAATGCGCTGGGATATTCTCTTCGAGCGTTTCAGACTGGATTGACTGAAGAACGCCCGCTTCCTTATGGGCGGCGATACGGCTGATATCAACCGTGAGAACCGCATCGGCCGGGCTGTTCGCGCCCTCGGATTTCAGCCGCTCCAGCATGCCGGATTTTGCAAAAACGACATTTACCGTGATTCCGGTATCTTTCTCGAAGTCGTCAAGTATGGGGCGGATGAGACTTTCCTGTCGTGAGGAATATAAATTGACCTCATCAGACAGTGCAGGAGTGGCTGTGGCGATTGTCGCGAATGCCACAACTGCCAGCGGCACAGATGAAAATGATAGGCGCATAATGGATCCTTAGTTAGAAATGCAAACGATTATCAATTTTAACAGGAGTTTTAAACTGGAAATCCTGCCTATGCAAGTCATTATCAATTTCATTTTTAACAATCGCCATATGCAAAAAAGCGGCGACCGTCGGGCCGCCGCTCACTATTTGCGCTACGTTCGAATAATATTCTTTTCGAAACAACTGCTCGATCAGAAGTGTTTAGGCTATTTCCTTCAATACACTCCGAATCGTGTCGAATATCTGGTCAATATGGCTCTTCTCGACAATCAGTGGCGGGGACAGAGCGATAATATCTCCTGTCGTCCGGATCATCACACCTTTCTCGTAACATTTAAGAAATGCGTCAAACGCCCGGGCTGTCGGCTTGCCGGGGATGGAATCAAGCTCAATCGCTCCGATAAGGCCCATATTTCGCAAGTCAATGACATGCGGCTCACCCTTTAATGAATGCAGGGCGTCTTCCCAGTAAGGGGCAATCTCATTCGCCCGCTCAAACAATCCCTCTTCCTTGTAGCAATCAAGGGTCGCAAGGGCCGCCGCCGCCGCGACAGGATGGCCGGAATAGGTATAGCCATGGAACAGCTCGATCATATTCTCGGGGCCATTCATAAAGGCATCATAAATTTCCTTGGAGCATACAACCCCGCCCATCGGTATGGTTCCGCTCGTCAGCCCTTTGGCCAGGGTCACAAGGTCAGGCTTCACGCCGAAGAAATCAGTCGCGAAGGCGCTGCCAAGGCGCCCAAATCCGGTAATAACCTCGTCAAAGATCAGCAGGATACCGTGTTTATCGCAAATCGCCCGGAGCCGTTCAAGATAGCCTTTTGGCGGCAGGATAACTCCAGTCGATCCTGCGACAGGTTCAACAATTACAGCGGCAATTGTGGAGGCATCGTGAAGCGCGACGATGCGCTCGAGCTCATCGGCAAGTTCCGCACCATGTTCCGGTTGGCCCCGGCTGTACGCATTTTTCTCAGGAAGATGGGTATGCGGTAAATGATCGACTCCCGTTAGCATTGTGCCAAACGTCCGCCGGTTGGCGACAATGCCCCCAACCGAGATGCCGCCGAAACCCGTACCATGGTATCCCCTCTCCCGCCCGATGAGACGGGTACGGGCGCTGTCTCCCCGCGCCCGGTGATAAGCCAGCGCAATTTTAAGGGCCGTATCGACGGATTCGGAACCGGAATTCGTGAAGAACATATGGTCCAGCCCGCTTGGAAACATGCCTGTGACCCTTGCCGCAAGCTCAAATATCTTTGGATGGCCCATCTGGAATGCGGGCGCATAGTCCATTTCCCCGATCTGTTTGCTAACCGCGTTCACGATGCGAGGCTCCCCATGCCCGGCGTTGCAACACCAAAGCCCCGCGGTTCCGTCCAGAATCTGCTTACCTTCCGCATTCTGGTAAAACATGCCCTTCGCACTGACGAGCATGCGCGGGCTCGACTTGAACTGGCGGTTCGCCGTGAACGGCATCCAAAAAGCGTCAAGATTGTTCGTGCTTGAAACGGCTGAATCGGGCATGACTAAAACTCCGGAGTTTGTTTTTCTTTACCTTATGTAGATCATTTATTTGCACAAGCAAAAATGATTCCCTTTGTTTTCTGAGGGGTTTTGACTATTTTTGTGATGTTGGTGTTTAGAAAATTAAACGACCATTCGAATCAAGCGAAAGGAAACGGGCATGGATTTTGATCTTGGCGCCAGACTGCGCGGTCTAAGGGAACAGCATGGATTATCCCAACGTGAGCTTGCCAAACGGGCGGGCGTCACAAACGGAACCATCTCGATGATAGAGCAGAACCGGACGAGCCCGGCGGTGGGTTCCCTGAAGAAGGTTCTGGATGGCTTTCCAATCGGTCTGGCCGACTTTTTCGCCAATGATTTTACCTCACGTCACAAGATATTTTATGATCACGAGGAACTAACCCAGATATCTGAGGGGAAGATATCCTATCGGCAGGTCGGTCGTGACCTGACGGGCAAAGCGCTACAGGTCTTGCACGAAATATATAAGCCGGGTGCAGATACGGGCCGAAATATGCTCTCCCATCAGGGGGAAGAAGCCGGGGTTATCGTAAAGGGCAAGCTGGAGGTTACAGTCGGCGCAGACAGGAAGATCCTCGGCGCCGGTGACGCTTATTACTTTGAAAGCCATAGGCCGCACCGATTCCGTGCCATCGGGGACGAAGAAACCATGGTTGTCACCGCCTGTACCCCGCCAAGCTTTTAAATCAGATCGGTGTATCGATGCCTATGGCATCAGTGATATTTTCAAATCCGTCCGCGCGCAACAACTCTGCAAGTCCGCGCGCGATGTCTGCCGCTACATAGGGGCCATGATAAACCATCGCTGAATAAAGCTGGATGAGGGAGGCGCCAGCCCTGATCCTCTCGTATGCGTCCGCCGCCGTTTCTATGCCCCCGACGCCAACAATCAATATTTTGCCTCCTGTTGCCTGATACATTTCCTTTAAAATGCCGAGGGAAATATGTTTAAGCGGGCGGCCGCTCAACCCACCGGCTTCTGCTTTTTGTGAATCGGTAAGAGAAGCCGGGCGTGTAATCGTTGTATTGCTGATGATAAGACCCTCTATTTCCATCGCCAGAACAGACACGGCAATATCCGCCTTATCATCGTCCGTCAGGTCGGGTGCGATTTTCAACAGAATGGGGAAATGCTCCACTCCCTCCTTTTTAAGGGTATTTCGCGCATCGCAGAGACGTCCAAGCAAATTATCGAGTTCCGCCTTGCCCTGCAAGGCCCGAAGCCCTGGTGTATTCGGCGACGAGATATTGACCGTAATATAGCTGGCAAGCGGTGCGAGCCGTTTCATGCCGCGAACATAATCGTCAATGCGGTCCCCGCTGTCCTTGTTTGCCCCGAGGTTGGCCCCAACAATCGCGTTGTCCGCATATGCCTTAAAGTTACGCTCGGCTTCATCCAGGCCCCTGTTGTTGAACCCAAGACGGTTGATGACAGCGGCATCCTCGGCAAGTCTGAACAGGCGCGGCTTTGGATTTCCGGGCTGCGCCCTCGGTGTGATGCTGCCCGCTTCAACAAATCCGAAACCAAGACCCGATATCGCGGGGATCACTTCCGCGTTCTTGTCATATCCCGCCGCCAGCCCGACAGGGTTTGGAAAGCGAATACCAAAATGCTCGGAGGCGAGAACTGGATCAAACTCATTGCTGATACGCGGCAATAGGCCATTCTTCAGGGTCCGGATGGAGAGATTATGCGCCTTTTCCGCCTCAAGTCGGAAAAGAATTGGCTTCGCTATGGAATAAAGGGACGGCATTTCTTTATTTCAGTTCCGGGAAAATATGAAGTTTGTCAGGGCCCAACGGCAAGCTCACCGCGCTCTCTACAAGCAGCGGGTCCAGCGGTCCATAAAGATGAGGAAATAATACACCACCGCGCGCCGGTTCCCATTTCAGCTTGCCCCCAAGAGCTTCGGACTCAACGGACAGAAGGAGCAAATTTTCAACACCCGCCCTGTGCTTCGCAGCACTCTCTACAACTGTTTCCGCGGTTGAAAAATGGATAAAACCGTCTGTCTTGTCATTCGCAGTGCCGTAATAGGCGCCTGCTTCCTGGGCCGCCTGCCACTCATCTACGTCGGCCATATGATAAATTATCGTCATAGGTCATGCCTCTTTATCGATATGCCGCATATCTACAGGATGCCCTGTTCTTTGGACAGAAAAATCAACTTAATTTGACTTCAAACAATTGACCAGCGCTTGCCTGTCCCAATATTTATCTGGTAGAGATTTCAGATGACAAATTAAGAAAGGAATATCCAGCTATGGCAGGTGTCTATTTTTACGACGGCAACTGGTATGATGAATGTCCGCATGTTATGGGACCAATGGATCATTCCTTCTGGATGGCTTCCACAGTTTTTGACGGCGCCCGCTCTTTTCGGGGAATGGCGCCGGACCTGGACAAGCATTGCGCCAGGCTGGCCCGATCCGCCCGAGCACTCGGGTATAACCCAACATTGGAGACGGGCGAGGTTTTCGAGCTGTGCAAGCAGGCGGTCAGAAAACTTCCCAAGGAATCCGAACTCTATATCAGGCCCATGTATTTCGCACGCGGAGGCTTCATCGATCCGGAGCCGGATAGCGCAGAGTTTATTCTGGCCGTCTATGATAGTCCGATGCCCGAAGCAACCGGCTTTTCTGCTCATTTTGCCAAAGAAAGACGTCCTGCACGGGATATGGCTCCGACGGATGCGAAAGCTTCCTGTCTCTATCCAAACTCCGGCCGGGCGATCGCCGCCGCGCGCCAGGCCGGATTTGACAATGCTATACTTATGGATGCGAACGACAATGTCGCGGAATTCGCAACATCCAACATCTGGACAGTGAAAGACGGTGTGGCCTTCACCCCCGCAGCAACAGGGTGTTTCCTGGCTGGTATTACCCGCGAGCGGGTAAAAATACTCGCCGAAGCCGCCGGCATCGAAGTCTGCGAAACCGCCATGACGAAAGAAGACATCATGAGCGCCGATGAAATTTTCAACAGCGGGAATTTTGGCAAGGTCATGCCTTTGACCCGAATTGAAGACCGGGAGCTGCAGCCGGGCCCGACGGCCACTAAGCTTCGCGAGATGTATATGGAGTTTTCCCGCGAGAGCCAGCTTTTCTAGGGCCTCAGGCGGCGGGTTGTTCCGCCGCCAGGTCTTCCCCCGCCAGCACCCGCTCGATCAGCCGGATGGTCTCATCAATTCCATACAGCGCAATAAAGGATCCCATGCGCGGACCTTGTGACTGCCCGAGCAGGGTTTCATACAACGCCTTGAACCAGTCCCTCAGGTTTTCAAAGTCATTCTCGTTACCCACCTTAAAAACCTGGTTCTGGATTTCCGTCGCATCCGCATCTTTCGGCAGTTCTTTTAGCAGCCCTACCAGTTGTTCCAGCGCCCGCCGTTCTTTGTCTGTCGGCAGCCGATACTGCTTCGAGGGTTTCACGAAATCGTGGTAATAGGAAATCGCATAGCCAACGAGCTTATCGAGTTCCGGGTTTGCCTCCGGTGTTGCGCCTTGCGCATAGCGCGTAATAAAGCCCCAGAGCACGGAGGGCTCATGCGCATTGACTACGGCCGCAAGATTAAGAAGGATACCAAACGTGATCGGCAGCCCCTCACTTGGCGGCTTCCCGCCGTGAATATGCCAAACCGGATTGGCATAACGCTGCTTGTCGTCCTGTTCCGGGAATTTGCCGAGGAAGGTAAAATACTCATCCACCGCCTTTGGAATGACATCGAAATGGAGTCGTTTTGCCTTCTTCGGATTTTGGTACATGTAGAGGGAAAGGCTCTCTGGTGACGCATATTTCAGCCACTCCTCGATCGTGATGCCATTTCCCTTGGATTTCGAGATTTTCTTTCCCTCCTGATCGAGGAAAAGCTCATAGTTGAATCCCTCCGGCGGCTGCTTTCCTAAAATCCGGACAATTTTGCTGGAAAGCGTAACGCTGTCGATCAGGTCCTTACCGGCCATCTCATAATCAACATCCAGCGCATGCCAGCGCATCGCCCAGTCAACCTTCCACTGCAATTTGCAATGCCCACCCGTGACGAGAACAGAGATTTCTTCATTTGTTTCCGGATCCCGATAGGTCACGGTCCCCTTCTCCTCGTCTCGCGAAATAATTGGCACCTGCAAAACAGCACCGGTGCGCGGACAAATGGGAAGGAAAGGAGAATAGGTCGCCTTCCTCTCCGGACCGAGTGTAGGCAGAATTACATTGATAATGGCGTCATAATGTTTGAGCACGAGCAGCAGGCTCTCATCAAACAGCCCGGACTTATAGCATTCCGTAGAGGAGCGGAACTCATAATCAAAACCAAACTGGTCCAGAAACGCCTGAAGACGGGCGTTGTTATGTTCCCCAAAACTGTTATGGGTCCCGAATGGGTCAGGAACCTGCGTCAGGGGTTTGTTCAGGTTGGCTTGTAACAGCTCCTGATTGGGAACATTGTCAGGAACCTTGCGAAGACCATCCATATCGTCGGAGAAGGCGATCAGGCGGGTCGGGATGTCACTCAGGATTTCAAAAGCATGGCGGACCATTGTTGTGCGCGCCACTTCCCCAAAAGTACCGATATGCGGCAGTCCGGATGGACCGTATCCGGTCTCGAACAGGACATACCCTTTTTCCGGCGCAGCTTTCGCATAGCGATCAACAAGCTTTTTTGCCTCGACAAATGCCCAGGAGTTGCTCGATAGTGCAATTTCTGCGTCGGACGACATCTTAACCCTCATTGGAAGAATGGATCGTTAGAAAGCGCGGAATGTAAGCGCACAAGGGGATTGCGTCAACGACCGCAAAGCGAATTTCACTCAGTTGAAGGAAAAATGAGCGAAAATCCGGACAAAACAGACACAAACAGAGAAATACGTCTTCCAGATGTTCAGGCTATTGTGCTTGGAGGCGATGGCGGATACCGTCTCTCGTCCGATGGTGAAATCACGAAATCAAGCCTAGAAGAGACTGCTGTCTATGTCGTTAATAACCCGCCACTACTTGTTCACCGGCTGAACATCGCCCGTCGTCTCGGTATTCATCCCTTCCCCGCCTTTGACTTGCTGGAACTCTATGCCTTCACCTATCCGGCGAGGCACTGCCTTCCCACTGTCAGGGGCGTGGCGCATGCTTTAGGACTGGCCGTCACATCGGATACCGAAGAGCAGACCTTGCTTCTGTTTGACGCCACATCTTCTATTTTAACTTATTTAACCGGTTTAAATGGAAAAGAAAGAAAATCTGCGGCTGCCGTTGCCATGACGATGGGTCAGGCCGGATGGAACTGGGCGCCTGCAGTGCTCGCCGCGCTTGGTCATCCGGAAGAACGCGATCGTTTTGGCGGGTTTGATGTCTGGCGCACTCTTGCTGAATGGCCGGATTTGGCACCGGAGCCACCGGCGGATGATATCGCGGTCAGTGAGATCGAAGCCCGGGAACGACTGAAGGACATGCTCGGCGACAACTCGGAATCGCGACCGCAGCAATCGGATTTCAGCGCCCTCACGTCCCATGCGTTTTTGCCCCGCGCACAGGTCGACGCACCGAATATTGTCCTCGCGGAAGCCGGGACCGGCACCGGGAAAACCCTTGGCTATATCGCCCCCGCCAGTGTCTGGGCGGAAAAGAATGGTGCTGCGGTCTGGATATCGACTTTTACCAAGAATCTGCAACGGCAAATCGACGACGAGTTAAACCGGCTTTATCCTGATCCGGCTGAAAAAGCGGAGAAGGCCGTCATCCGCAAGGGGCGCGAGAATTATCTGTGTCTGCTGAATTTTGAAGAAGCGCTGCAGGGCGGTGTTGCCGCAAAGCAGGACCAGATTGTTCTTGGCTTGGTCGCCAGATGGATTGAGGCAACCCGAGACGGGGATATGGTTGGTGGCGATTTCCCAAGTTGGCTGCTGGAACTTGAGGGACGTTCCCGCATCACCCGGCTGGCCGATCGCCGCGGGGAATGCATTTTCTCCGCCTGTCCGCACTACCGTAAATGTTTTATCGAAAAATCAGGCCGAAAAGCGAGAAAAGCCGATATCGTAATCGCCAATCATGCCCTCGTCATGATCAACGGTGCGACGCGCCCCGATGATCCCTATTTGCCGAAACGCTATGTTTTCGATGAAGGCCATCATTTGTTTGATGCGGCTGACAGCGCATTTGCCGCGCACCTTACCGGGTTGGAGACTGCGGAACTCAGGCGATGGATCGCGGGTAGCGATACCGGCCGCAAAAGCCGGATGCGGGGCCTGGAAAACCGTATCTCGGATTTGCTGGGAGATGATGAAGCCGGTCTTGACGCGCTTCAAAAAGCGATCCGCGCGGCACGCAAGCTACCGGGGGATGGCTGGCTTGCCAGGGTTAGGGAAGCAGCGCCGAGCGGCCCGATGGAGGAGTTCCTTACCCATATTCGTGAGCAGGTGTTTGCCCGTTGTGGCCAGCCCGACAGTGCCTATTCCGTCGAATGTACCCTTGGGGAGATTTCTTCTGAACTCAAGAATGCCGCAGAGAAGCTGGAAAAAGCACTTTCAGCGCTTGCTACTCCAATGGCGAAACTCGCCAAACTCTTGCTCTCCAAGCTCGATGAAGAGGCGGAAGAGCTTGATACGGCGACCCGGCATCGCATCGAAGCCGCCGTGCAAGGTATATCGCGACGGGTAAACCTCTCCATTACGCCCTGGCGCGCCATGCTAAAAAACATTACAGCCGAGACACCAGAAGGTTTTGTGGACTGGTTCGCGATCGAACGCATTGCCGGGAGAGAATTGGATCTTGGATATTACCGCAGCTATATCGACCCAACCGGTCCGTTCGCGGAGGCCATATTGAAGCCGGCCCATGGTGCGGTGATAACTTCGGCGACATTGCGTGACAGCTTTGAGGAAGAAGAAAGCTGGCAAGCCGCCGATATGCGAACCGGAACTCATCATCTGGTATTGCCCCCCAAACGTGCACATCTTGCCTCCCCTTTTGATTTTGCACGGCAAACACGGGTGATCGTTGTAACGGATGTGCGACGCGATCATATGAAAGAAGTTTCTGCAGCATATCGAGAATTGTTCCTGGCGAGCGGTGGTGGCGCGCTCGGGCTATTTACGGCGATATGGCGACTGCGCGCCGTGCATGAGAATATCAGAAAACCTCTGGCGGCAGCGGGGTATGACCTCTATGCACAACATCAGGATGCCCTCGATACATCTACCTTGGTTGATATATTCCGTGAGGAGGAAAACTCGATATTACTGGGCACGGATGCGGTGCGGGATGGAGTGGATGTACCGGGCCGCTCCCTCCGGCTGCTTGTTTTTGATCGCATTCCCTGGCCTCGCCCCGATATCAAGCACAAGGCCCGTAAAAAGGCCTTTGGCGGCGCAAAATATGACGACAAGCTGACCCGTCTGAAGCTCAAGCAGGCTTATGGCCGTTTGCTCAGGCGGGAAGATGACTTTGGTGTTTTCGTCATGCTTGACAGTATGCTGCCCTCGCGTCTTGCGTCCGCCTTTCCGCCGGAAGTCGAAATTCATCGTCTTGGCCTGAAAGACGCCATTTCCCTGACGCGCAACTTCATTGCGGAAAAGAACAGGCACTTAGAAAAAATATCATTGGATAATCGGGGTTGAACCTCATATCCTGAGGGTAATAGTTTAAATCAAGACCGGAGACACTGTCGTATGACGACCCTCAACCTGCATACCGCCCTAATTTCGACCATGGTTATTGTATCCGCGGCAGATCGCGAAATGACGGATCGGGAGCTATTCACCATTGGCGAGATTGTCCGTACCCTGCCCGTATTCGCCGACTATGAGGAAGATCATCTGCCGGACGATGCCGCGACTTGCGTTGACATGTTGAACGGTGATCAGAAACTGGATGAGATCATTCGGAAAATCCGGGCAGTTCTGCCTAAGAAAATATATGATACGGCCTACGCTTTGGCATGTGATGTTGCCGTTTCCGACGGACAGCTCAGCCAGGAAGAGCTACGCATGCTTGAAATGCTGCGTCACGGCCTCGACGTAGATCGTCTAACAGCTGCCGCGATTGAACGGGGTTCCGCCGTCCGCTACGCACGCCCCTGATCCAACAAATATTTGCCAAAACCCCTTCATCCGATAATAATCTCCTTTAACTAAAAAAGAGGGAGCTAATTTATGGGTAGTTTAACAGGGGTATCCGTTGGATTTTTGGGCTTGGGAGAAGTAGGGCGGCCCGTGCTGCGCCGTTTGAAGGCGTGTGGCGCAAGCGTGCATGCAACCAGCCGGTCCCCCGCTTTGCGTTACAAGATGGCCCGCGATGCCGTGGATTTATATAAAACACCCGGAGAAGTTAATGATCGTGTGAAGGACGGTATTATATTCCTGATGCTTTCCAAGCAGTCCCTCATCGATGCCTTTCTGAATGGCGAGGATGGCCTGCTTGCCAACCTGAGCCCGGGAGCTCTGGTTATCGATCTGGGTCAGACTTCGCCGGAGGCCACCCAGCGATATGCAGCACTGGTGGAAGAAAAAGGCGGTCACTGGATGGACGCACCCGCCTTGGGAAGTGAGCAGGATTCACTTGAAGGGCGCCTCAGCATCCGCGCAGGCGGTCGATCAGAGGATTTTGAACGTGCCCGGCCTCTACTGGAAGAAATCGCACGTGATATAAAACATGTGGGAGAAGTAGGGAGCGGGCAGGCAGCCGTGCCTACTTTATAAGGAAAAAAGAGATAGCCCGGCATTTGCCGGATCACCACGCTTCACATTTCCGCCATGTCGCTGAATATATTGGTTATTCACTCTCTCCCGCCTTATCTTGAGGGAAGGACCTGAAGAGTGTGGGACGAAGATGCTAGAGTATATCGCCAATCATGAGCCGACAATCCGTCTGAGCTTTTTTCTTGGAACGCTTGGTGTTGTGGGAATCTGGCAATCTTTTGCGCCTAAACGTCCGCCGAGCGTCTCAACCATATGGCGCTGGCTGAATAATTTTGGTGTCACGTTCTTCAACACCCTGCTGCTTCGGCTGCTGTTTCCGTTTCTTGCCGTCGGCCTTGCCGCCGTAGCCGCGGAAAATGGATGGGGCCTCCTCAACCTGATTGACCTGCCGATTGCGTTTTCCATCCTGATAGCCGTAATCATACAGGATCTGGTGATCTATTGGCAGCATGTGATCTTTCACCGCGTCGGCTTTCTCTGGCGGTTTCATAAGATGCATCACGCCGATATCGACTATGATGTTTCCACCGGGGCGCGGTTTCATCCGGTTGAGATAATTCTTTCCATGCTGCTTAAGCTGGGTGTTGTTGTGGTCCTAGGACCACCTGTCGTTGCGGTCATAATTTTCGAGATTCTTTTAAGCTCAATCGCCATGTTCAACCACGCCAACGCTGGCCTTCCCGCCAGCCTTGATAAAATCGCGCGAAAATTTATCGTCACACCGGATATGCACCGGGTTCATCACTCGGTTATCCGCAGTGAACATAACTGTAATTACGGATTTAATATGCCATGGTGGGACTATATTTTCCGCACCTATCAGGCCCAGCCATCGGCAGGACATGAAAAGATGACAATCGGGCTGGAGGAATATCAGGAGGACCGCAAACAAAGCATATTCTGGATGCTCGCGCTTCCCTTCAGGCGGAGTAAGAAGGCCTAGTTAGCCGATTTCAGGTCTTTCTTATCAAGCGTAAAGTCCTCATACTCTCGCCAAAGTAATAGAAATTCCTTCAGGTTATCTTCAACCTCTTCGCTGGCATCCTCATAAAGCCTGGCATTAAACCGGAGGGTATCGGAAAAATAGTCTGCACGGACGGACGCACTCAATCTTCCTAGTATGATCATGCCTTCCTTGACGTCATTTATAAGCCCAAGATAGTCCTGCATCTTCACCAGAAGAGCGAAACCCTCGTCTATCTTCTCCTGTCGAAAGAGCGCCGAGAAGAATCGCAAATGATAGCGGGAGCGCTTAATATATTTCCTAAGGTCATGAAGTTCGCTGGCGGAAAGAATTTCAACATCTGCCCCATGATTGAGGAGCTCAATATTTCCTTCCTCAATCGCGGACAGCGCAAAAGGAGCGATCGGAGCCGCCATGACCTTGCGCGCGGTCCTGCCAAGCTTTGACGACCAGTTTCCTTGCAGCCACTTATCGAATGATTTCGACAAACGCTCGAAATGCCCTCCGGATATTTCATGAATGATTATATCATATTCTTCCGCGCGGGTTTCCTCCCCAAGCCGCAACAACTCTTTCGAAACGGATTTAAAATCCTTTGTCTTGATATCCGGTCGAAGCGTTCCGTCCAGAAACACATCCATATTTCTGGCATCACCGAGAAGGTTTCCGAAATAACGGTATTCGCGATTGAAATTAACGCGCACCTCCTTGGGAATAATCGGCCGGAAGACATAAAGTGCAACGCGCATCCGGCGCACCCCGATACGTATCTGCATCAGGGCCAGCGGATCGCCCTCTTCCTTGAACTGCCGGAAGTTTTCTGTCAGATGATGGGCGCACTCCTGAAATATTGACTTTGCCGCCTCTCCAACATTCATACTTCCCTTAAGTTCAATATCGGAAAGTTTAAATACTTTAGATTTGGCTGGCATGATGCCTCTCTGTTGTGAAATATTGCCCGGCGCAATAATGCACATATGCTATTCAAATCGATACAGGAAAAGCAACAATGAGAAAAAACTTATGAAAAACCTGCAAGATTGGGTCGGCAATCAGATATCCGGCAAGGAAATCATTCATCAGCAATCACTGGACGGTTTCGCGGCACTAATGGATGAGCCGGGTCTGACATCTGATATCGTGCCGCCCGGAGGGCACTGGATGTATTTTTTACCAACAGACCGGCAATCTCGTATCGACAAGGACGGCCATGGTATGAAAGGCGACTTCCTGCCACCCGTTAAATTGCCACGGCGGATGTGGGCTGGTGGTCGGCTCACTTTCCATGCGCCGCTCCGGGCTGGGGATCTGGCAGAAAAAACCTCCACAATCAAAAGCGTAACCTCAAAAAGAGGAAGAACTGGAGAGCTCATCTTCGTGACCGTAGAGCATGAAGTCCGGAATGAGGCCGGACCATGTCTTACAGAAGAGCACGATATCGTCTATCGGGAAGCCGCAAGCGCCTCAAGCAGCATTAAGAAAGAACCACAGGCTGCACCAGAGGACGGCGATTGGGAGGTCTCAATTACGCCTGATCCGGTATTGCTGTTTCGTTATTCAGCGCTGACCTTTAATGGACATCGCATTCACTACGATCGGGATTACTGTCTCAATGAGGAAGGATATCCGGGCTTGGTGGTCCATGGCCCGCTCCTTGGGACATTTTTAATGCGGCTGGCGATCGAAAAGATGGCTGGACGCTCCCTCAAGAAATTCCACTTCCGGAATTTCAACCCGATTTTTGATACGACGCCCTTCACATTGAGTGGCAAGAAGGAAACCAAGGATCAATGTCAAGTTTGGGTAAGGGGCCCAAGCGGTGAGCTAGCCGTCAAGGCAACTGCCGATTTCTAAAAAGGAAAGGGGCTGCATTTGCAGCCCCTCCTGTTCGTTTGATACCAGCTAGCGCATGTCAGTCATGCTTATGCATGCCCATATTACCCGCATCTTTCACATGAACCGTCACGGTAATTTCACCGGCCCGCGCAAAATTCAGTGTCAGGGGAAATTCTGTTCCCTTAATGAGCGGTTTCTTCAGCCCCATCAGCATAACATGAAATCCGCCAGGCTTCAGCATGACGGTCTCATCCGGCTCGATCACCAGTTCTTCAACACGCATCATGCTCATAACGCCGTCCTTCATAACGCTGTCATGAATTTCAACCTTGTCAGCAACAGGGCTTGAGGCCGCGACAAGACGATCTGCCTCGCCTTCAGAGTTTTTCAATGTCAGGAAAGCTCCGCCCATCATGGCGTTCGCAGGCCGTTCGCGGGCCCAGGGTTCCGTAACTTCCATCCCGTTGACTTCGGTCGCATGGGACATAAACTTATCGGATTCCGCATTAAGGATCATCACGATGGCAAGCAGGACCAAAGGCAAAGCCTTTACGTATTTCATCACTTCTTCCTCACTAAACTATAATTCTTCGCGTACTTTCGCTGCAATTTCCTCTGCGGGAACGCCGAAGGAGAATACAGTAATCAGTTCGCCGTCTCTTCCCATCAAATAGGTAAAAGAAGTGTGGTCGACAAGGTAGTAATCCGGATCGCCGCCTTCCTGTTTCTGCCCATAAACACGGTACTTCTTCTTAACGTCTTCGATCTCTTCCTCACTGCCTGTAAGACCAACCAGAGACGGATGGAAAGCCGCAACAAAATCCCCCATCGCCTCCGGTGTATCCCGCTCAGGATCAACCGTGATAAAGAGGGAGACGACTTCACTCGCCTGCTCACCAAGCTCGTTCATCGCGACAGAGATAGTCTGCATTTCAGTCGGACAGACATCGGGACAATTGACAAAACCGAAAAAGATGAGAAGCAGTTTTCCCCTATAGTCCTCATCCGTCACACGCTCCCCTTTATGATTCACGAGCGAGAACGGGCCACCGATTTGTGGCGCCCCGACAAGAGTCGAAGACGACTGGCCCTTATTCTGACCAAGGCCCGGCAATCCCCCTGTAAACCAGAGGCCGATAACCATGGCGCTGACAATCAGGAAAAATGCGATCAGCAAAGGAAACAACTTGTTCATGTCGATTTATCCGTGTTCCTCTCTCGTCGGCAGTTCGGAATGATTGTCATGCTTAGTTCAGCAAAAACAGAATAACAAGGAGAATTACCCGGCTGCGGCATTCCACCGCATGGGAGATTGACCGTTTATTCATCTGCGGATACGCTATTTATCGGGCTAAATCATCTATCGCAAAACCAGTAACAACGGATAGGCACCACAGAAAAGTATGAGCGTTTTTATTGCGAAGCGAGTCCTGACCCTGATTGCGACCCTGATCGGCGCCTCCATGGTTATTTTTCTCGTGATGGAAATCCTGCCGGGAGATCCTGCCTTGGTGATTCTCGGCGTCGATGCGTCGGAGTCTGCTGTCCAGACACTCACGAAGGAGCTGGGTCTCGACCGACCTCCGCTCGAACGATACTTAAGCTGGATTGCCGGGCTGATGCAGGGCGAACTTGGCAACAGTTATGCTTACAAAGTCCCGGTTTGGGAGCTGGTTCAAGGCGCCCTCCTTATAACTCTGCCACTTGCCATAATGTCCATTATCCTGAGTATTGCTCTTGCGCTGGTTATCGGCCTTTATGCCGCGGCAAACCACAACAAAGCGGGCGATGTGACGCTCATGGGCATAAGTCAGCTTGGTATCTCCATCCCGAATTTCTGGCTTGCCATTTTGCTGATTATCCTCTTTGCCATCGAGCTTAGATGGCTGCCCGCAGGTGGCTTTCCCGGATGGGAAGAGGGTGTCCTGAAATGCCTTACGGCACTATTGTTGCCGTCATTGGCGCTGGCAACCGTGGTCGGCGCCATTCTCGCGCGAATTACCCGTTCCTCCGTGCTGGAGGTATTTCGTGAAGACTATGTCCGTACTGCCCGCGCAAAGGGCCTAAGCCAGCGGGCAACGCTCTGGCGGCATGTGTTGCGCAATGCCTTGATTCCTGTCTTGACCGTTACCGGCATTCAGTTTGCAGCTCTCCTGACAGGCACAGTCGTCGTGGAGAATGTATTTCATATCCCGGGGCTTGGATCGCTTGTGCTGAAGGCGATCAATAATCGCGACACAATTGTTGTTGAGAATGTTGTCCTGTTGCTGGCCACCATGGTCATCATGGTGAATTTCCTCGTCGACATTCTCTATGCTGTGATCGATCCGCGTCTGAAAGCGCATGATATATGAGTGATAAGCGATCCCTCTCCTTTTTAAATCGGTCTCGGAGGAGTCGCAGCTTCATGGTTGGTGGGACAATGACCCTGTTTCTGCTGATTTGTGCCGCCATTTCACTCTTCTGGACACCAGGGTCTGCCTACGACATCGTAATCGCGAACCGCTTCCTGCCGCCTTCCACCGATCATTGGCTGGGAACGGATCAGTTCGGCCGGGATATTGCGTCAATGCTGATGACCGGCACACAGAATTCGATTGTTGTTGCCGTCGTCGCGGTATCCATAGGACTTTTTATCGGCGTCAGTCTAGGCCTGCTTGCGGCGGCGCGCCGGGGCTGGACCGAAGAGATCATTATGCGGCTTTCGGATTTCTCTTTTGCCTTTCCGGCCATTCTTTCCGCGATCATGCTTACGGCGATCCTCGGCCCGGGCGGCGTAAACTCCATCCTTGCCATCGGGCTTTACAATATTCCGGTGTTTGCCCGCCTTACCCGCGGCTCGGCCAATGCCATCTGGACCCGGGAATATGTCATGGCCGCCCGAGCCTCCGGCAAGGGGCGCCTGCGCATCACGTTTGAACATATCCTGCCCAATATTCTTTCTATCATTATTGTTCAGGCGACCATCCTCTTCGCCATTGCCATACTTGCGGAAGCCGCCCTTTCCTATCTGGGTCTCGGAACGCAGCCACCGGAGCCTTCCTGGGGTCGAATGCTCAATGAAGCCCAAACCCTGATGTTCCTTGATCCGATGCAGGCGATTTATCCCGGCCTTGCCATTGCCATCGCTGTTTTTGGCCTCAATCTGCTAGGCGACGGCCTCCGGGACGTCCTTGATCCAAGACTATCGAGGAAACGTTGAATGACATTGCTTTCCGTAGAAGATCTGACTGTTACGCTGGCGACAAATGACGGGTCGGCCCGTGCCGTACGGGATTTGAGCTTTACGCTCGAAAAAGGGGAAACCCTCGGCATCGTGGGGGAAAGCGGCTGTGGAAAATCCATGGCGGCGCTCGCCTTGATGGGCCTGCTACCGTCTATGAGCGAAACAACCGGACGTATCAACCTCGACGGCAAGAACCTTCTTGAAAAAACGGAAGCCGAGATGTGCCGCATTCGCGGCAATCGAATGGCGATGATCTTTCAGGAACCCATGACGTCCCTCAATCCCGTACATACCATCGGACATCAGATCATGGAGCCCCTGCGTCTTCACAAAGGCTTATCCGATGATGACGCGCATAAAGAAACAATCCGCCTTTTAGACCGGGTCGGCATCCCAAATCCAAAATCCCGGGTAGACAACTATCCGCATCAGCTATCCGGCGGGCAGCGGCAGCGTGTCATGATCGCAATTGCGCTGTCCTGCAAACCCCACATCCTAATCGCAGACGAGCCAACGACCGCACTTGATGTGACAATCCAGGATCAGATACTGGACTTGATCCAGACTCTGGTGCGCGAAGATGGCATGGCCTTAATCCTCATCTCCCATGACCTTGGCGTCATTTCGGAGAATACGGGAAAAATTCTTGTGATGTACGGCGGCGCGGCGGTGGAAACAGGACGTACGGACAGGATTTTTGAAGAGCTGGTCCATCCCTATACTCAAGGACTGTTTGCCGCTATGCCAAGACTGGGCCGCGCCCGGACGAAACGTCTGGTGACCATTCCAGGCACTGTTCCCGACCTGATTTCCCTGCCCGCAGGATGTACCTTTACAGATCGCTGCCCCCTCGCCACGGAAATCTGCCGGAAAACGCCCCCGCCGGTTATCGAGGTAAAAGGACAGCATTTTGTTACCTGTCATCACGTGGAAGAAGCCCGTGCGCGAAAGACGGAGGAACTCTTTTCATGACAGAAGGAACTCTTCCAGTCCCGGTTCTTGAGGTGCGAGATCTCGTGCGGCACTATCGCCTGCCACGCGAGAGTCTTTTTGCCGAATCCGGCTATGTCTATGCGCTGAACGGCGTCAGTTTTGAAATCCAGAAAGGAAAAAGCTTTGGCATCGTCGGGGAAAGTGGATGCGGGAAATCAACACTCGCCCGCAACGTCATGGCGCTTGAGAATACGGATTCCGGATCGGTCAAAATACTGGGCAAAGAGGTCGTAGGCCTGAATTTCGACCAGCTTCGCCCGCATCGGCGGCATTTCCAGATGGTGTTTCAGGATCCATATGGCTCGCTTGATCCGCATCATACCGTCGGGCGAATTGTTGCGGAGCCGCTGGCCGCTCTCGGATCTATCTCGAAAGCCGAGAAACAGCGACGAGTGGCCGAGGTTCTGCAATCTGTCGGACTGAAAGAACATGATGTCGAGAAATATCCTCATGAATTCTCCGGCGGACAACGGCAACGAATAGCCATTGCCCGCGCTCTTATCACCCATCCGGAACTTATTGTTGCGGACGAGCCGGTGTCCGCCCTTGATGTCTCGGTGCAGGCACAGGTCCTCAATCTCCTGAAAGACCTGCAGGAGGAATTTGGCGTCACCTATATGTTCATCAGCCATGATCTTGCAGTCGTCGAGTACCTTTGTGACGAAGTCGCCGTCATGTATCTTGGGGAGATTGTCGAAAAAGGCCACACGGAAGATCTGTTTCGGACGCCGGCGCATCCCTATACGAAGATCCTGCTCGATGCCGTCCCGAAACCTGGAGCGGGTATCCGTCGGGACAGGATCAAACTCAAAGGCAATGTAACCGGACAGACGGAGCAGCGCGTTGGTTGTGCTTTTCAGGACCGATGTCCCATGGTCGAAGATGTCTGCCGGAAAACAAAGCCTCCGCTTGAGCCGGTGAGTGACGCCCATCTTGCCGCATGTCACTTCTCCGCCAGACTGCTTGAAAAGGCTTAGTACGGCTGGCCGTCCTTATGGGTAAACCGCCATTTTCCGTCCGGCCCGAGTGAGGCCTTCAAATCATCCTTCGGATAGCTTCCCTCGTCTCCCGGCGTACGGTCGCCTACCTCCAAGTAGACAACGTGATCCTTAGTCCGGTTAATCAGATGATGGGCTTCTCCCTTCGCTGGGAACCCTGAGCAAAATCCTGGTTCCAGAACAACCTCCGCTGTCTCGGTAATCAGGGTTGGCGATCCCTCAAGGATATAGATAAACTCATCCTGTCGGCTATGGCGATGCAACAGCGCGGACTCCCCGCCCGGAGAGAGACGGGTCAGGTTCACGCCGAAATTATTGAGACCGAATACATCGCCAAGCTGACGTTTTTCTCGGCCTTTCATACGGCTGAAAAAGGGTTCCGGATAGTTTGAGGACTTGCTCCGAGGGGCAACGTCAGCCGCCCGGACGGCAATCATGCCGGATTCGTTTTTCTCTGTCATGAAACAGACCTTCATATAATGGGATTGATCAGTCTTTCTTTTTAAAATCCAGTGCAGCGGAATTCAGGCAATAGCGCAATCCGGTGGGCTTCGGGCCGTCCGGAAAGACATGACCTAGGTGGCCATCACATTTATTGCAGACAACCTCGGTCCGACGCATGAAAAAGCTGCGATCCGTGACTTCCCCGATTTTCGCAGATTCAATCGGCTCCCAGAAACTCGGCCAACCGGTCCCGGAATCAAACTTTGTTTTTGATGAGAAGAGCGGCTCACCACAGCAGATGCAATGATAGACCCCACTCTCCTTATGATCATGATACTGGCCGGTGAAGGCTCTTTCTGTGCCTTTTTTCCGGGCGACGTGGTACTGTTCCTGTGTCAGCTGCGTCCGCCATTCCTCGTCCGACTTCTTAATCTTTTCACTCATGGTAATCCTTTCTGAAACTCGGCTTCTATTGAACCCGGCGCCCGCTATCCCAAATAGAAGATATGGCGTCGGACATCATTTCTCAATACTTGACGAAGTCGTCCGGTTGATTGAAAATAAGACACACGGGACAAATGGGAGTTAAAATGAGTGAGGTTGTAAGCTTCGACGATCACTATTTAACCCGATCTGCCAAGAAGGGGAGGTCGGGACCGCAACAACCAGACGTGTTCTTTAACCGCAACGAACTCAGCCAGATATTACAGGTATATGGACGCATGGTCGCCAAGGCGGAATGGCGCGATTATGCCATCGGAGAGACGAAAAACGCCTGTATCTTTGCCATTTTCCACCGGACCGCAGATCGCCCGCTTTTCAAGATTTACAAGGAACCACGCCTTGCCTCGAAACAGGGCGCCTATTCCGTGCTCAGCCAAAACGGCCGGATATTGAAGCGCGGAAAGTCATTGGCCCAGGTCCTTAAAGTCTTCGACCGCAAGCGGTTCCACACGGTCGATGCGGAATAATCTACAGCCCTATATCGGAATACCAAGCTTTCGGTAGATAAAGCTCATCAGCCAGGCCGGACCTATCAAAAGGAACTGAACATCCTTGAAGAAGGAAGGCTTCTTTCCCTCAATCTTATGGCCGATAAACTGGAATATCCAGGCAATGACAAAAGCGATGATAGCGAATTGCCAAAGAGAAAGCCCAGGTGCCGGAAGTGATTCATAGGCACTCACAAAGCCTATGCAGATTACAGCAAACAACACCATACCAATCGCCAGTGTCCAGGACAGAGCTGCGTAATATATCACCGTCAGAAAAAGGGCCATCGTTGCCCAATTGAGATAGGGAACTGAACTGAACGCTTCCGGAACCGGGATAGCCCAGAACAAGGCTACGATCGTCCACGCAATGATCGGAACCGCGACCCAGTGAATAAGCTTGTTTTGCCGGTTCTGATGGCTCGCTCCATACTCGCTCAGCAGCGCAAATATTTTCCTGTTGCTTCCTTTTTCTGCAATCTCCGGTCTTGCCATAACAATCCTCCCCGATCAGTTACGTTGCCGTGCCCTCGTCAGCAGCCGCGCATCCATGACGACATCATGCCGAAACGCCACCCGTGCCTCAAGATGCGGAAGTGCCGCATCATACTCCCCTGCATTCAATAAACTGGTAAGCCAGGCGAGCTCAAACAAGTCCCTTTGCGCATGGCTGCCACCTATTTCCTGAAACCGCGGACGTACCGTCGAAAGCAATCCCGCTGCCTCTTTATAATTCCCATCAGCTATCGCAATGAAGCCGCGAGTAGCCGGCAAAGCCACTTCCGCCCATGCTTTTCGCGTGACATCCGGGGCATCGGTCGCCATTTTTTCCATGCCTGTGGTCAATTTTTCCAGCGCTTCCTGATGATGCCCGCGCGCCAATGCATATCCATAATGCATGTCGAAAAAAGGCTGGTCATTGATGAGGTGTCTATTGGCGACATAGTCGCTTACATCCACCCAGCGATCCCCGACATCAACGCCAAGCTGCTCCAGACGCCAAAGCAACGAAATCGCATTCACCTGATCCAGACTGTAGGTTTTATCTACACCCCACACTCTCTCATCATAGATTTCAAGCGGCGTCCTGAAATCTTCCTGCTCCAGGAAAAACAGGGATTGATGCCACCAGTTATGAGTGAGCATGAAGCTATTGCGATCATCCCACTCATTGGACAGCCCCTGCATCCATTTGATCCCTTCATCATGCCGCCCCTGGGTGAGCATGACATGAGCAACCGCGTGATGCGCCCAGGGCTCTTTTCGCTTCATTTCTGTCGCCCAGCGGCCATCTTCCTCCGCGAGATCCAGCTGGCTCGTTTGTTCACGCCCAAAGGCCCGCATACCATAAGCATAGGCGCAATCCTTATGACGCTCGATCACCTGATCGGCGATCCAGAGCATGGTGTGATCATCACCGATATTGAAATAGGAGTTCTGGGCGAGTTTGGCGGCGAACAGGTCACCCGAGAAATCTGTCACTAACTGACGAAGTTTTACAAGCTGATCGCCTATCCTGTTGTTCAGCAGATCACCGACGGAGGCGACGAACAACCGCTCGCGTTCCGTTCCCTTATTCAAGCCAGTTTCAGCCTGCGCTTGGTATTTGCGGGCAATCTCAAGCCGATCCGGTGTTTCCAGCATAAGCCCCAGCAACGCCGCGTACCCTGCAGCAAGGGTGCATTCCGGATCGTTGTCTGCCGCCTCGAATATCGGGGCAAAATCTGTTCCGAAACCGATGTAGCTGTCCATAAAGCGGTTGATCGCATCAAGCGTCTGGTCGGACTGCGTACTCACCGGATTTCCGAACATATCTTCACGCATGACGTTATGCCTCATTCAAAAGATCAAGCGGATAAATCGGTCGGCGAACTTTTTCGTACTGCAAGAGATTATTATCGGATGTTGTCACGCCCTTACCATCGAGCGTCAGGGTCGCTTTGCCAATCGGCGCAAAGCCCGCACGATAATGAATCCGGCTTTTCAGAATAAGATAGCGTTTGTATTCCGGCTGGATCCCGACCGATGTGAAGACGCCCGTATCCCATGGCTCGTGATGGTTGGAGACAATGACAATCTCCATATTTCCGGTATCGAGAACCGCCGTCGGGCCCATAAACACCTTGACGCCGGTATACATGGGACCACGGACAATCCATTCACCGTTCGTCAGGGTCTTTACCGTCCCCGTCAGGGTGAGCGGCTCCCCCGCCTCGCCGATGGAGGGCATATCGGTCTTGCCCCCAAGCTTTAGCGTTATTTCATTGCCGATGCCGGCCTTTTGCATCTCCTGAACCGCAGCCGGGTCCCAGACGGCGGCAACGGCCACATCTTCAAGTCCCTGCCGCAGGACTTCCTCAATTACGGTCATTACATCCTGCGTCGCACCCGAACCGCAATTGTCGGCATGATCCAGCAAGAGGATCGGTCCGTCCGTCATGGTTTTGGCTTTTGCCACCTGCTCTTCAAGCGGGGTATGCCTGTAAACGAAATCCTCTTTCAATTCCCAGGCTCTGGCAAGAATACGATCCCGTATTTCATCCGCCTTTGCCTTATCACCATCCGTCACCACAATCACCGAGTTTCCCGCGTCCCGCATATCGGCGAGGGCAAACCCCCCGAAAGCGGTCGCTGCCAATACGCCGGGCTCCTTCTCGGCTTCCCGGCACATCCTGATGAGAGTAGCCATGGGCTCGTCATCCGTTCCCTGACACAAAGTCTGGCTTAACAGGTGTGTATTGCCCCAGGACATCACCGGATTTACTTTACCGGCCATGGAGTCCAGCAGAACCCGGCCAATCTGCGACCCTACCTCATACATATCCACATGCGGGTAAGTCTTATAGCCAATCAGGGCGGTACAGTTATTCATGATCTTGTCTGTAAGATTGCAATGCAGGTCGAGGGTAACCGCTATCGGCAGGTTCGGGTCAATCTCGCGTATCTTCTCAAGCAGTGTTCCCTCGCCATCGTCGGTATGCTCGGCCACCATTGCGCCATGCAGATCCAGCATCGCCGCATCGACACCGCTGCGCACAGCCTCCAGTATAGGTTCTGCCATGCGGCTATAGGCATCTTCCGTCACCGGGCCGGACGGCATGGCTTCCGCTGCAACGGGAGTGACAATTTCCGCTCCGGCTTCACGGGCCAGCGCGACATATGCCCCAAACGGCATCGCCGTTCCCTCATAGGCTTTTAGGGCGTCCTCACCCAGATAAGCCCCCCAGTCCTGAAATCTTTTCCAATCAGCAATGATGGGCGAAAATGTATTGGTTTCATGTTTCATCATCGCAATGAGAATGCGCATCGGACGATCCTTTTCCCGTTATTATCAAGGGTTGTTTGCAGGCAAACAAGTTTATCATCTTGATATGGGCGCACAACAAAAAACCCGGCACAAGGCCGGGTTTTCGTTTCACGGCTTTTTTACCGTCTTAATTTCTATTGCCGAGCAGGCTCAGCATAAACATGAACAGGTTTAGGAAGTTGAGGTACATGGAAACAGCGCCCATGATAGCACCCTTCTCCATCACTTCCTGACTGTGACCATGATAGTATTCTGACTTGATCCGCTGCGTATCGAAAGCTGTCAGGCCGGTGAAAATCAAGACACCGATCACGGAAACCACGAAATGCAGCATGGAAGAAGCAAGGAAGATATTCACCACAGACGCGATGATAATTCCGATCAACCCCATGAAAAGGAAGCTACCCATGCCCGTCAGATCACGTTTCGTCACATAGCCATAGAGGCTGGCTGCACCGAAAGTCGCGGACGTGATAAAGAAGACGCGGACAACACTCTCGGCGGTGTATACCTGAAAGATATAGGAAATGGAAACACCGAACGTTGCCACCATGATCCAGTAAAGAATTTTTGTCGTACTGGCACTTGTCCGCATCATCGCAAACAGCAGGCCGAGCGGCGCAAGCATTACAACCCATTGCAGGGGTGTACCAAACACCGCGTTATATAGCGCTGGCGTCGAAGCCGTCAGCGCTGCGGTAATACCGCTGAGCGCGAGGCCGGACGCCATATAGTTGTAGACCTTCAGCATATAGCTGCGCAGGCCTTCATCAAGAACGGCCTGATCATGTGCGCCGGTTCTTGCAGTATTAAAGTTTGAAAAGTCTGATGCCATCTATAGTTCCTCTGAAGGATTTTATTTCTAGATTGATATTGTAGTTTCTTCGTTATTTTTCAAGGGAAATCGACGTTAAAAAAAGATAACGAGAGTAAAATTCCCTGATAGCAAACAATAACAATAAAGCGGGCCGGTTAATAGCCGTTTAAATTCCATAAAAAGTGACGTGCATTATTTTGCCTCTGTTTTTCCTTCAACTGGTCTAATTCACGGCATTATGCCGCCACAATGAAAGACCAGATTAACTTCCAGAGCGACACGGAATGGTTCTGAAAATCGGTCCGGATGATCGTTCAAAGACAAGCATCGGAAATCCTTTGTTTGTCTGTCTAACAACTAAAATGGAGCTTTAATCATGAAAAAATTTCTTATTTCGACTGCTGCCGTTACAGTTCTTGCCGCAGCGCCGGCTTTGGCAGCTGCCCCTGACTTCCAGTCAATCGACACAGACGGCAATGGCGCAGTTTCGTTTGAAGAGCTCGTTGTTGTAATGCCTGACACAAGCAAGGACCAGTTCGCATCTGCGGATCTTGACCAGAACGGCGAACTGTCCAAGGAAGAATATGACGAAGCTGTGAAGGGATAACCTTCACAACGACGGCAGGATTACTCCTTCCCACAAAAGGCTCTCAGAGGATGCTTCGGCTCCCTCTGGGGGTCTTTTTATGCCTAGTCAGATCGGAGGGCAGGCGCAACTTTTTCCCCCAAGGCACGCCATGAGCCCAACAGGCCAAACAGCAAGGTTACCAGAACGCTTATCAGGATCGTTGCGATAATTGTAAACGGCAGGTTGATCCATTTGGCTTCCAGAATTTCCGTGATGATCATATAGGCGGCAGACCAGCCTGTCGCCGCCGCAATGACGGACGTCACCAAGCCGAGCAATGCATACTCGAGCAGGAACGTCACGAAAATATCCTTGCGGGTCGCCCCGAGTACTTTCAGGATCACCGCATCATAGACCCGCTTTCTGTGCCCTGCCGCAAACGCGCCCGCCAGCACAAGAACGCCGGTGACCAGTGTAATGGAAGAGATGGCAGAGACTGCGGACGACAACTGCTCCAGTATTCGGCTTACTGTCTGCAACGCCTCCTTCATCCGGATGACCGAGATATTGGCGAAATTATCCGTAACAGCCCGAAAGAGATTGTCTTCGGCCTCTCCATTAGCCCGTGCTGTGGCCAGATGAGAATGGGGGGCGCCCTGCAAGCTGTGATGATCGAACACCAGCACAAAGTTGATTGCCATAGTAGTCCAGTCGATTTCCCGGAAATTAGCAATCTTCGCCGTAATTTCCCGTCCCATGACATTGACAGTCAGTTCATCTCCGATCGCGAGGTTCATCCCTTCGGCAATCTCGCGGTCTATGCTGACCAGAGGTGGGCCGGTGTAATCTTCAGGCCACCAGCTTCCCTCAACGACCATGGCGCCATCGGGCGGGGTTGCGGAATAGGTGATGCCACGGTCCCCGCGAAGCGCCCATCGGGCCTCTGGTGCAACTTCCACTTTATCCGCCGGGACACCGGCAACATTCGTTATCCGACCTCGCATATTCGGAACCTGCGTAACATCGCTTACATTTTCAACTGCTTCCGCTGTAGTGATAAAATCATCAAGCTGGTTGGACTGAATATCGATAAAAAAGAACGCTGGCGCTTTTTCAGGCAGCTGTTCCTGCACCTGCCGAGTCAGGTTTCCTTCGATCAAGGCGACAGTAACGAATAATGTGAGCCCAAGCCCCATAGAGAGAATGACGCTGTTTGTGGCCGCTCCCGGCCGGTATAGATTAGCAACAGCAAGTCGCAATGACGGAATTTTCGGACGCGGCGTCTTTCGCGCGAGATACTGCACCCCATAGCCCACAAGGATAAGCACGGCAAATATTCCGATTATCGATCCGACGAACATGAAGGCAAACCAGATTTCCTCGCTGGTCAGAACCGCAAGCGCCACGAGAACGGAAAAGCAGAAACCGAGCGCCACCAGATAAACCGGTCGTGGCCGTCGATGTGATGACACCACATCCCGAAACAGGGCAGCGGCCGGTGTTTCGCGCGCCCGCGCCAGAGGCCATATTGTAAACAGGGTAGCTGTCAGAAGGCCGTAGGCTGTAGCCAGCAGCAACGGCCCGGCTTTAATGGTAATCTCCGGTGGGACCGGCAGACTACTCGCCAGAAACTGTGCGGCGAAAACCGATCCGCCAACGCCAATAGCAAGGCCGATAAGGGATCCTCCAATAGCGAGGAACAGCACCTGAAGATAATGAACCCTGAAAATAAAGCTACTGCTCGCACCCAGACATTTCAGCGTGGCAATCGTCTCGATCTTTCCATCCAGATAGGCGCGAACGGCATTTCCTACGCCCACACCGCCAACAACCAGCGCCGTAAGCCCGACCAATGTCAGGAAGAGTGCAACACGATCAACAAACCGTTTGATCCCCGGCGCACCGTTAGACGCGTCCCGTATCCGCCATCCGGCGTCCGGAAAGGCGGTTTTTGCATTCTCATAAAATTCTGGGACGGTAGTGGAAGGATTGAGGGCAATGCGGTAGTGATATCTGATCAGGCTGCCTGGCTGTATGAGGCCGGTTTCCTGAAGGGCGGCGGTGGAGACAATCGTCCGTGGACCCAGCGCCATACCCTGCGCCGCCTTGTCCGGTTCTGTCAGGATGATCCCGCGCACCTCTATGTTGATCTCGCCAAGGCGAATCTGGCTGCCAAGGGAGAGATCAAGCCGTTCACCCAGGCTTCGCTCTACCAAAGCGCCGTAAACACCATTCTTCTTTGCCAGCAATTCCGCTGTGGTTTCAGTTCCCGATTCAGGGGAAAGCGTCAGAGCGCCGAATAATGGATAGGCATCATCAATCGCCTTGAGTTCGGAAAGTGTCCGTTTACCGCCGTCGATGGCCCGGACCATGGCCCGTAAGGTTTGCACTTCGGCAACCCGTCCTTGCTCTCCTATCCAGCGCCGCTCATCTTCCTCCGCGGCTCGATGCGTCAGGCGGATATCAATATCTCCGCCCAAAATGACCTGACCATTTGCCTTCAGACCGGCAGTAATGGAGCTGGAAAGCGTTCCCACCCCTGCAATCGCCGCAACGCCAAGAATGAGGCAGGCGAGAAAAATGCGAAAGCCCTTCAAACTCCCGCGCAGGTCACGCCGGGCAAGTTTCATCGCAAGTGAAATTGATTCAGGATTTTTAGATTTACTCACCAGCCAGAGCCTCTTCCCGCGAGGTCGTCGCCGACACAACACGTCCGTCTTCAAGGCGTATCTGATGATTGCATTTCTGTGCCAGCGCATCATCATGGGTGATGAGGATCATCGTTGTTCCCTCCTGCTCATGCAGGCGAAACATCAGATCGATGATGATTTCCCCGGTTCTTCCGTCAAGATTTCCCGTGGGCTCATCCGCAAGCAGGATTTTAGGGTTGGTGGACAATGCTCGTGCGAGCGCGACACGCTGTTGCTCGCCGCCGGAAAGCTGTGCCGGATAGTGCGTCGCCCGATCCGCCAGTCCAACGGCCTTCAACCGGGCTTCAGCCAACGAGAAGGCCTCACTCTCGCCTGCAAGTTCTAAAGGAATGGCCACATTCTCAAGCGCCGTCATCGTCGGAATCAGGTGGAAGGACTGAAAAACAATTCCGATGTTTTCACGCCGGAACCGCGCCAACGCATCCTCCCCCATCTCTTCCAGCCTTTTACCAATGATACATACCGACCCTGATGTCGGAACCTCAAGACCCGCCATAATCGACATTAAAGTGGACTTGCCTGATCCGGACGGACCGACGATTCCAACCGTTTCCCCTTGCTGTACAGTCAAGTCTACACCACGTAGGATATTGACGGGGCCGGCATCCGACTTAAGTGTGAGATGTATATCTTGTAGGCTGATGATTGATTCTTGAGGCAAGGCGGTTCCTATGCAAAAAGCGTCTGGACGTAAGACTTGGATATGGCAGGTTTAGGATGAAATTCAATATTGTAGCGCTGTTTTTTGCGGCTTTTTGCCTTGTTTCCACAGCACAATCTGAAGAAACGCGGCGAATTGTTGCAATTGGGGACAGTTTGACGGCGGGCTATGGGCTCCCGACCGGAGAGGATTTCGTCACACAGCTTGAAATTGCCCTGCAGGCCGAGGGATATGATGTCGAGATCGAAAATGCGGGTGTCTCAGGCGACACGTCGGCGGGAGGTCTGCAACGACTGGACTGGGCGATCGGAAACGGAGCGGATTTCGTTATTCTGGAACTCGGCGCCAATGATGCACTAAGAGGAATCGACCCTGAGGAAACCCGCAAAAACCTGAGCCAAATTATCGAGGTTATACAGGAGAAAGGCATTCCCATCCTTCTCGCGGGAATGCGTGCGCCGCCCAGCATGGGGTCAGAATATACCGAAGCATTCGACGGGATATTTCCAGAACTTGCCAGCGAATATAAAACCGGTTATTACCCTTTTTTCCTGGAAGGCGTCGCAGCGGATCCGACATTGAACCAGGACGACTATATTCATCCAAACGCCGAGGGCGTGAAAGTTATTGTAAGCAACATGCTGCCATATGTGACGGCATTTATTGATAAAAAAGACTAATTTAACTTCGCTGCAAAAAAGGACAGTTTTATGCGTCTCTTTGTTGCCATCGATCTTCCTCCTGAAATCAAGGCAAGCATCGGATATCTGCGCGGAGGCATTCCGGATGCGCGGTGGATCGCAGCGGAGAATTTCCACGTCACACTTGCGTTCATCGGTGAGGTGCAGAGCCCGATGATGATGGATATTTCCCTGGCATTGGGACGGATCAGATATCCCGCGTTTGACCTTGATATCGAAGGTGTCGGTGTTTTTGGCAGCAACAAACGCCCGCGCATTCTCTGGGCCGGCGTGCGTCCCACATCGGCTATCAATCTGCTGCATCAGAAAATCGTTACGGCCATTGAATCGGTCGGCGCCCAGGTGGATGACCGCCGGTTCCGCCCGCATATCACACTCGCGCGCGTTCATAACTCACCTTATGAAAAAGTAAGACATTTCCTGACTGACCATGCCCTTTTCCGAACGAATACAATCGGTGTCGAGAGCTTCACGCTGTTCTCAAGTCACCTCGCCTCTTCCGGCGCAATATATCATGAAGAAGTCAGCTTTGACTTGCTGTCGCCGGTCCCGTCATAAACACATCATAGCGGGTTGATTTGCCGATTATCTGATGGGAGGGCGCCCTCAACCCTTCGAGGGATGAACCGCGGCGCGGCCATTTCAGGACAACGCGCTTTTTGGTCACAGAGAGAGCAATCTCAATCAACTCCAGACTGTCCGGATCCGATCCGACAAGTGCCCGAAGCTGCCTCATTTCATTTTTTACAAGCGCCGATTTATCCCGTGGCGGATGCATGGGATCAATCAACACAGTTTCCGGCTGCAACTTCGGCAGCAGCTTTCGAGCATCGCCTTTCACCAGAGTCATCCGCGCAATGATCTCTGCATGATCGTCACTCTCTTTCGCCGCCCGGCGCATTGCTGTGTCCAGAAGCCCCTGCACTGTCTCATTTCGCTCAATCATCGTCACGTTCGCACCGAGAGCGGCCAGAAGAAAGGCATCGCGTCCGAGACCTGCTGTTGCATCCACGATCGATGGTGTCACTCCGGAGCGGAAACCCAAGGCTTTTGGCAGAGACTGTCGCCTCCCCCCGCCAAAACGACGACGGTAATCCACCGCACCCGTTATAAAATCAATGTTAAGAGGGTTTTCCGTCATTTACAGAGCGTTCTCAAAAGCCAAGATTTTCCCGCCACCATGTCGGCAAAGCAAAAGCCGCCTTATGCAATTCCGTATTATAATGACGTCCCGTCCATGTTTCGACAGGCTTGGAATAGTCATGGCCGTCATAGCTATAGAGGAAGAAGCCGAACTCCGCCGCAGGATAAAGCTGCACGATAGAACGATATCCGGCGACATGAGGTAGCAGCTTCTCCCGCTGCATGATGGAAACCAGGTTCTGGTCTTTGTCACCGCACAGTTCCTGCAGAAAATAGGCCCGGTCTTTGCCAACAAAAATACTGTCGCTGTCCAGCACCACGCCGTCCGGCTTGATGCATTTCGCAAAATCTTCGCAAAAGCTCTGGGTGAACACACTGGAAGACGGACCAACCGGTTCACTGAGATCCAGGATAATCAAATCAAACATATCGCCCTTGCGTCGGGCGTCGCGCATGTACTGAGCGGCGTCGCCGATGATCAGTTCAACACGCGGGTCGGAGTAGTCGCCGTTGATCCCAAGATATTCTTTCGAGACTTCGATGACCCGTTCATCAATTTCGACCATGACCACACGGGTGACGAATTCATGTCGTAGGGCCTCACGCAAGATTCCGCCATCTCCGCCCCCGACAATCAGCACGTCCGCTTTTTCTCGCTTGCGCCCCAGCAGCGGCACATGCACCGCCATCTCGTGATACATGAATTCATCCGCATGGGAGGCCTGCACCAGGTCATCCAGAGTCAGGACACGTCCGAAAACATCATGTTCGAACACTTCAATTTTCTGGAACGGACTTTGCTCGGAATGCAGCAATTTCATGTCCAGTGCATGAGTGAAGGCGACTCCCTCGGTTTCCTCATGCCACCAGTTTCGGCTCAATTCACTCGTCTTTGTCATTGGGTTGATGCTCCCCTACTGGACATTCGCAGGTCATATAACGATAGTTATCTAGGGTCATAACCTTAGAGCGGGAGAATATCCATGACTGATAGATTAAGCGCGGAAGAAATTGTGTCTGCGTTGCGCAATCTCGACGGATGGGAAGCAATGCAGGAACGCGAAGCCATTCAGAAAACCTTCAAGTTCAAAAGTTTTAACAAGGCTTTCGCGTTTATGACCCGGGTGGCGCTTAAAGCCGAGAAAATGGATCACCACCCGGAATGGTTCAATGTCTATAACCGTGTCGATGTCACTCTTGCCACTCATGACGTCGATGGGTTGAGCCACAAGGATATCGAGCTTGCCGGCTTTATGAACAAAATTTCCGCTTAAGTCTATTTCGGAGCCATGCGAATGGCGCCATCGAGTCTGATAACCTCACCGTTCAGCATCTGATTCTCCACGATCTGCCGCGCAAGTGCGGCATACTCCTCGGGTTTACCCAGACGGCTCGGGAATGGCACGCTGGCGCCCAGCGCCGCCTGAACATCATCCGGAAGGCTTTTCAGGAGAGGAGTCTCGAACAAACCAGGCGCAATCGTCACGATCCGGACTCCAACGGATGCCAAATCCCGCGCAATCGGCAGCGTCATGCCGACAATCCCACCCTTGGAGGCAGAATAGGCCGCCTGTCCAATCTGACCGTCATAGGCCGCAACAGACGCCGTATTAATGCAGATGCCCCGCTCCCCGCTCTCCATAGGATCCATTTCCGCCATATCCGCCGCAGCACGGCGAATGCAGTTGAACGTTCCGACAAGATTAACTGCGATAACCTGCTCGAACTTGTCCAAAGGATGCATGCCTTTGCTGGAAACTGTCTTGGCTGCCGGGCCGATACCGGCGCAATTCACGAGAATGCGCGCCGGTCCATGTTCTGCACGTGCTTTCTCAAAAGCAGCCTCAACCGAACTATCATCGGCCACATTGGTTGTGCAGGCAATCCCTCCTATTTCGGCGGCCGCTTTTTCTGCAAGTTCCGTGTTCATGTCCAGAATGGCAACTTTGGCGCCTGCTGCAGCCAGCATTTTTGCTGTCGCGTTGCCGAGGCCGGACGCCCCGCCTGTTACGATGGCCGATTTACCCGAAATATCCATATTTTTATCTCCATTTCTTATGAGGACGAGTTTGATTTTCTGGCCTCTGCTTATACTGGTAATTGATAAATGTGAAGCGTCTCCTTCTTGCAATACTACCGGTGCAGATACATATTTGTGCTATGACGAAGGAAAATGACGAAGATATATCTGCCTTTGATGAGGCCAAGCTTCAAAGCGATAAGCATGTTGTCATGCGTGAGTTTGCACATAAGCTTCGAAAAAATATCGGCAGGATTCCTTTTTCAGAAGACGTAACCGCCAGCTTTTATTGCGCCGTCGATGGCAAAAGTCCGGCGTTCGTAAAAGCGGTCCTCTTTGGTGCCCTCGCCTATTTCATCATGCCCGCTGATGTCATTCCCGATTTCCTGGCCGGCGTCGGCTTTACCGACGATGCCAGTGTCCTCATGGCGGCAATGGGGACCGTCCAAAAATATATTAATGACGAACATCGGGAGAAAGCGCGCGCATTCCTGGAAAAAGAGCCGGTAGCGACCGATTAACCACCAGTGACCCTGCGTTTTCCACACTGCAGAATAGCTTTTTTAAATTTGTGCAGCACAGCAATTTATTGTTATAAAGCTGCGACAATCCCCGGAGCACGAGCTTACTGAATAAGGATTTTAGAATGAGCGACAGGAAAATATACGCAGACGCCAAGACCGCGTTGGAGGGAATATTAAAGGATGATATGACATTGATGTCAGGCGGATTCGGCCTTTGCGGCATTCCAGAAACGCTGATCGAAGCTGTAAAAGACTCCGGCGTAAAGGGCCTGACAGTGATTTCCAACAACGCGGGCGTCGATGGCATCGGCCTTGGAGTCCTTTTGGAAAGCAAGCAGATATCAACGATGGTCTCGTCTTATGTCGGGGAGAACAAAATGTTCGCCGAGCAATATCTGAACGGTGATCTGGAAGTCGTTTTCACTCCTCAGGGAACCTTGTCTGAACAGATCCGTGCTGGCGGCGCAGGCATCCCGGCCTTCTTCACCAAGACCGGCGTAGGGACCTTAGTCGCCGAAGGGAAAGAGGTTCGTAATTTCGATGGTGAGGACTATGTGATGGAGATGGGCCTGACCGCCGACGTCGCGCTTGTCCATGCCTATATGGCAGATAAGGAAGGTAACTTGGTCTTCCGTAAGACGGCGCGCAACTTCAACCCCATGATGGCGACGGCGGGCAAAATTACGGTCGTGGAAGTCGAGCATTTGGTTGAACCTGGCGAAATCGATCCGGATCATATCGTCGTACCGGGTGTCTATGTGCAACGTATCGTGCATGTGCCGAACCCTGTAAAACACATTGAACAACGCACAACCCGCCCCCGCAATTAATCCGCCTGACCGAGATAGAGGATAATAAAATGGCTTGGACCAGAGAACAGATGGCGCAACGCGCCGCACAGGAACTTGAAGACGGCTTCTACGTTAATCTCGGGATCGGTATCCCGACACTTGTCTCGAATTATATTCCTGAAGGAATGGAAATTCAGCTCCAGAGCGAGAATGGCATGCTTGGCATGGGCCCCTTTCCATACGAAGGCGAGGAAGATGCAGATCTGATTAACGCAGGCAAGCAGACCGTTACAGAATTACCGACGACGAGTTATTTCTCCAATGCAGACAGCTTTGCGATGATCCGCGGCGGACACATCAACCTCTCCATTCTTGGCGCCATGCAGGTTGCAGAAAATGCCGATCTTGCCAACTGGATGATCCCCGGCAAGATGGTCAAGGGTATGGGGGGCGCCATGGATCTTGTCGCTGGCGTCAAGAAAGTGATCGTCGTTATGGAGCATACGGCCAAGGGAACACCGAAGCTGCTTAAAACCTGTAATCTGCCCTTGACCGGGCAAGGTGTCGTCGACATGGTTATTACAGATATGGCTGTCTTCACGTTTGACAAACAAGGCGAAGAGACCACCATGAAGCTGATTGAATTGGCGGATGGTGTCACTCTGGAAGACGTGGAGGCAGCGACAGAGGCTGAATTTGTCGTCGCTTTATAGATGATGAGTTCGTCTAGCTTCACGGAAACGACCCATCGGAGACGATGGGCTTTTTCTTGCCGGTCACGGCTTCCTGCAGAACGATATAAAGATTGAGTCTTCGGCCTTATCTTGTGGGACCAGAGCGGGTTTCTGCAGCAGTCTGTGCTAAAATCTCTTTCTCCTTTTCACGGGCCTGCGCCGCGCTGACCCTTGATTCCCTGATGGCAATATAAATGGACGAGGCAAAAATGACGGCGGCACCGACATATGTCAGAAAGTCTGGTTCCTGCATGAAGAAAATAAATCCGATCAGTGCAGAAAAAATAAGGCGGAAGAAATCGAACGGCATAACCACGGACGCATCCGCGAGTGAGTAGGCTTTGGTAAATGCCAGATGCCCTATTGTTGCCAGGAAGCCAATGAACAGGATGATCAGTAGTTGTTCCACTGTCGGTGTCTCCCAGACGAAAAGCGCTGGAATAAGCGACATTGGCAAGATCAGAAGCTGGTTCAATGCAACCATTGCCGTCGTGCTCTCTGTTCGGGACAAGAGTTTTACCATGATCATTGAAGACGCCATGGTAATTGCGGAAAAAACCGCAGAATAGGCGCCAATACTGAGCTCCGTAAATCCGGGCCGCAATATAATCATCGCGCCGAGGAAGCCGACAACCATGGCCGTTCCACGGCGAATACCCACAATCTCTTTGAGGAAAATAATTGCCAGAATGGTGCCAAAGATAGGCGCAGTAAAATTCAGCGCCACGGCATCCGCGAGCGGCAAGACACTCACCGCATAGAACCAGCTCAGCATGGAGGCGAACCCAAATAGGCTGCGCAGACCAAATGCACCCATACGTTCCGTCTTGAGCGCGCCAAATCCAACCCGCGCAAACCACGGCAGAAAAAACATCAACCCGGCAACATTACGCAAAAACACGACTTGAAAAATCGGCATTCCGGTATCTGCCACATACCGAATTTCACCTGCCATAACCGACAGCACAAAACAGGCAAAGAGCATCAGGCCTACGGCCCTAAGCACTGGCGATTTTTGCAGTATGGTTTTGAACGGGAGTCGAAAAGCGGCCATTCTAATCAGAATAAATAGTTGGCCAATAAAGGCAAAGACTAATTCTGCAATACAGCCCTGCGTTCAAAATTTCAGCCAAAGTAGATTAAGTCCATACAGAAATTTATAAGTTGGGGCAAACTGGGCGCGAAATACAGGCCAATCCATGGAAAGGTCATTTTGAATATCGCGAAGGCTTTTTACGCCATTTATTTTTTGCACAAATTCGCCAGCCCTGTCCGGAACCGGAATAGAAACAGGCTCCTGATCAAAACGTGCCGTCAAGTAAGAATGAGCCGTCAGCGTACGGGCCAGTGCGTCCTGATTTCCGTCTTTCAGGAACGGAATCATTTCGGGTTCAAATTTTGCCAAACCCGGCGTACTGCCATCAGCTTTACGAACGTAGAAACTATGGGTCTTCATATTTCCGGCAAGGTTTTCGGCAAGCGCGGCCTGCGCGCCGGTTTCCAGCTTTCGCGCTTTCTTTCGCAAATCCTGATCTTTTAGGTACAGTGTCGGATCGTAACGTATCGGCATAATAAAACTGACAAGTTCCAAACCCGACGTTGCCAGCAGGTTCAGGATTTCCGGCACCAGATAACTCCGGTCCCGAGGATGCAACAGTAAATCGTAAAGTGCCGCGTCTTCCCCCAATTTGTGATCTCCGACAGCGGCGTTCTTATTCAGCCAGTTGCTCGGTGGGAGATCATTCAGGAGGCTTTTCGCATATTTGATCTGATTACTGACAGAATCCCCGGCGGTCAGGCTTTTAAGAGCATTCTGCACATGATAAACGCCCGTCCTGCCGAGGGTAGCATATAACAGCAACCCCATCCCGCCGTCATCAGCGAGGCATTCATTAAGCGCCGCAAGACCTGCTTCCGGCTCTTCAAGGTGGTGCAGGACACCGCAGCAGTCGATATAGTCGAAAAGTGGCAAGTCCATTTTCGGCAAGTCAAGGAGAGAGCCCGTCAGGAATGTAATGTTCTTGAGGCCTCGTGCCTTTGCTCGCGCTTCAGCTATTTTCCGGCTTGCCGCAGACAGATCAAGATATGTGACTTTACCCGCCTCTCCCCGATTAGCGAGATGCTGCGCCAGCATGATCGCGGCATCCCCAGTCCCGCCTCCGGCAACGAGCGCGTGAAAGGGCTTTGTAAAATCACGTCTGCCGGTGAAAAGAAAGTGATTGACTTCGTCCAGATGGCTCGGGCTGCCTTCGATCAGGCGTTTTGCCTCATCTTTCGGATCGCGGGGCGGATAGGGAAGCACTTCATACTGACGTTTGACGGCCTGGTCGCGCTTCCCCCTTCCTTTAGACACCAATACTATTCCTTGACGGTAATGATAATCTTGCCCGTTGATTTACGCGAGAGCAGCGCCTTCATTGCGTCCGCCCCCTGTTCAAGTGGAAAATGCATGGAGACATGCGGCTTGATCTTGCCTTCTTCCACCATATCCAGCATTGCCTGGAAATTAGCCCGGTTCTTTTCAGGCGTCCGCCGGGCAAAATCACCCCAGAACACACCGATGACCGAGCAGCCTTTCAGAAGCACCAGATTGGTCTTGAGCTCCGCAATCCGGCCGGACGCAAATCCGATAACCAGCAGGCGTCCATCCCAGTTTATGCACCGCATGGACTGATCAAACGCATCTCCCCCAACCGGATCATAGATGACGTCGGCGCCTTTTCCATCGGTAAGTTCCTTAACCCGGTCGCGAATGCTCTCTTTCGAGTAATTGATGACATGCTCCGCGCCATACTGCTTGACGATATCAATTTTTTCGTCGGATCCGACAGTTCCAATGACAGTCGCCCCCAGCGCCTTGCCAAGCTCGACCGCGTTGAGGCCGACACCGCCCGCAGCGCCGTGAACCAGCAACACTTCGCCCGGCTTCAGATTGCCGCGGTCAACCAGCGCATGATAGGTCGTACCGTAGGTGACGGGAAAACCCGCTGCCTGATCAAAAGGCATATTATCCGGGATTTTATAGGTGCTGTCTTCCGGCGCCAGAACATATTCCGCAAAACCACCGACACCATGGTTAGCCATGACACGGTCACCGACGGCAACATTGGTAACCCCCTTGCCAATTGCAGTTACGACGCCCGAAGACTCCATTCCCGGTGAAAAGGGAAAAGGCGGCTTGAACTGGTATTTCCCGGCGATCATCAGTGTATCGGGGAAGTTGAGCCCCACCGAATGCACCTCGATCTTGACCATACCCTCTTTAACTTCAGGTTCAGCTATATCCTCCATAACGAGAATATCCGGATCACCAAATTCCTTACAAACAAGTGCTTTCATGATTCTTCCCACATGTCATTTTTATTTTTGCAATGCACAAACTTACAACTGACGGGAAGCTAAGGTCAATCGAAGAGACAGCTCAATTATTCAAAACCACGTTGATGTCTCCAATCGCCATGTCATTCCTGTTCCGCAGGACCGGGCGTATATAGGGATCGACAGCCTGATGTATCGCGTCATCGAGAACGCCCAGATCCTCCAGTATCGCGCCAAGCGCCGCCTCCGCGGCGCGGGTTGTCCCATCAAGTGCCTTGATGGCAATGCCGATGCCTGCCTCGGGAAGTGCCGCGAGGTAAACCGCCTCTGCGCCGAATTTGGCGATTATCCTGCCCTTGGCCGCACCATCCAATGCCGTGCAGAGCCGATCGGATCCCGCAATCATTTCCGGATATTTTACGATGGCCTGCTGCAATCGCCGACATGCCGACGCACGATCCGCAGACATTTTAGAAGGATCAGCAAATCGGGCAAAAGCCAACGCCGCACTCTGCAAAGGAATGCCGATGGTCGGAATGGAACAACCATCAATACCAACAGGGGCGTCGCTGAGATCCAGATCCGTAAATTCCTCCAGCACCGCCACGATCCGCTTCTGAACCGGATGGTCGCGATTGATATATCCTTTCAACGGCTCCTTCAGATGTAATGCCGTTGATAAAAAGCCCGAATGCTTACCCGAACAGTTGTTATGGGCGGCCGTTGGTTCCTGCCCGGCGGCGGCAAGTGCCCGGGCAGCCGGATCATAGGTCGGCCATTGACGACCGCATTCGAGATCCGAGATATCAAGGCCGATACGACCTAGCCAGCCTTTAACGGCCTCTACATGGATTGGCTCGCCGGTATGGGAGGCGCAGGCGAGCGAAAGTTCCTTCTCGCTTACATTCAGGGCATCCGCCGCACCGCTTTCAATCAAGGGCAATGCCTGTAACGGCTTGATCGCGGAACGCAAATAAACCGGGCTGTCTACCTGGCCCCAGCTTTTTATCAGTTTCCCGCTGGAATCTGAAATAGCGGCGACAACCTGGTGTCGGCTTTCCACCATGTCACCACGGGACACATTTACCGTAAAAGGAGGTCTTGCGAATTTCTCGGAGGAATGCTTAATCATTTCATTCAGTCACATCGTGTTTTTGGGGAAATGACTTTTTAACAGGAAACAACCGAGGAGAATAGGAAGTTATGGGAATTTCCCGAGGATATTTTGGTATAGGCGTTGAAGGGATCAGCAAGCCGATGAACGCGGGTAACCTGTTTCGGACAGCCCATGCTTTCGGTGCAAGTTTCGTTTTCACCATCGGCGCAGACTATTCTGTCCGCAAAGCCCGCTCTGACACGTCCGTCGCTCCCAAAAACATCCCCTGGTATGATTACGAGAACCTCACTGAGATGCAGCTTCCCAAGGGATGCAAGGTAGTTGGAGTCGAATTGCTGGATGAAGCAACGGAACTGCCCAGCTTTTTTCATCCCGTTAGCGCCGCCTATGTCCTCGGCCGGGAACACGGCTCACTCTCTCCCGCGATGCAGGAAAAATGCGATTATTTCATCAAAATTCCGACAAATTTCTGTCTCAATGTTGCAACTGCTGGCGCAATTGTTATGTATGACAGAATTGTCACCCATGGACGGTTCGCCCAGCGACCAACCAGTGAGCTTGGCAAGCCCGAGCCTTTGAAAGCACACGTCCAGGGGGCACCCATCAAGCGGCGTGTAACCGAGTAACACGACGCAAACAGCAAGGCAGGGTTTGTTGATGATCGAGTATAAAGAAAATTTGAAGGCCGCAACTCTGGAAAAAATGGTTGCGGACCGGTATTCTCTCCTCATGCGCAGATTAACAAATACAATGTTCCTGATGGCGCTCAGCCTGATCTTCATGATTGGTACGGCGAGCGCGCAACAAACAGACCCCCGTGCACTCGGTACCTTCAATGACTGGCTCGCCTATAGCTGGAGCGAGAATGGTAACAAGGTCTGCTATATGCTGTCGCGTCCTTTGAAATCTACTCCGCAAGGGGTTAATCGCGGCGATATATATGTCATGGTCACCTATCGCCCAAAATCCAAATCCGCAGAAGAAGTCAGCCATGTTGCCGGCTATCCGTATAAGGATAAATCGACGGTCGATGCCTTGATTGGCAATAACAAATTCGTCCTTGCAACGAACAACGAAGTTGCCTGGGTTCCCGAAGGTGGCAGTGATGAGAAACTGATTGGCGCCATGCGTGCAGGATCGAAGATGATTATCAAAGGAACCTCCAGCCGCGGAACGCTTACCGTAGACACCTATTCCCTTCAGGGATTTACTGCGGCCTACCAACAGGTTAGAAAAAGCTGTACTTGACCGGCCCGACAAGAGTATAAGCCGCCTTTTAAATAAGTTTGGACGCTATGGCCCATTTGATTCCAGATGTAAATGCCGTTGACCGGCATTCTGAATTATTCGCCATCCGTATGAGCCTGATCGGGCTTGACCGGAGCGAAATGGCCGCTGCGCTCGTCGCCGAAGGCATAGACGAGAAGGCCGCGAAAATGCGCGCGCGCCAGCTTTTCCACTGGCTGTATTATCGCGGCGCCAGCAATTTCGATGAGATGACCTCCATCTCTAAGGAGATGCGTGCCTGGCTTCCTGAAAAATTTACGGCGGACCGCCCGGAGATCACCTCTCTTCTTGAATCGACCGACGGTACCCGGAAATGGCTGGTGAAATTCCCCGACGGTCAGGAAGTGGAATCGGTCCATATCCCCGAAGAGGATCGTGGCGCCCTCTGCGTGTCGAGTCAGGTCGGCTGCACCCTCACCTGCAGTTTCTGCCATACTGGCACGATGACACTCGTACGAAATCTGACAGCGGGCGAGATCATCTCGCAGATGCTGGTCGCCCGGGATACAATCAATGAATGGCCGAGCCCCAAAGGCGAACGCATGATTTCAAATATCGTCATGATGGGCATGGGGGAACCGCTCCTAAATTATGATAATGTCGCCAAGGCGCTGAAAATCATCATGGACGGAGAAGGGATTTCTCTCTCAAAACGCAGGATTACCCTGTCAACGTCCGGGGTGGTTCCGAAGATTCATCAATGCGGAGAGGAGCTTGGAGTTAATCTCGCCATATCACTTCATGCCGTGACGGATGATATCCGCGACATTCTGGTTCCGATCAACAAACGTTATCCGATCAAGGAACTTCTGCAAGCCTGCAAGGAATATCCCGGCAGCAACAATGCCCGGCGGATCACTTTTGAGTATGTCATGCTGGATGGTATCAATGACAGTCCAGCCGATGCGCGTGAACTTGTCAGATTGCTGAAGGATATCCCGGCCAAGGTCAATCTGATCCCCTTCAACCCCTGGCCCGGCACTCAGTATCAATGCTCCAGCAATAACGCAATGCATCGCTTTGCGAAGATCGTCAATGACGCAGGCTACTCTTCTCCCATTCGTGTCCCCCGCGGCCGCGATATCATGGCCGCCTGCGGTCAACTCAAGTCCGAGAGCAAGAAAGTTTCGGCGTCACAGATCAAGAAAAACGAAGCTTCCGCTGCTTTATAATTCAAGTTGCATTGTGATACTTGTCGGGCGATCATAACCCTTGTGGGCGGTGGTGCCGGTTTGACGGAAACCATGGCGTCTAAAGAACTCATGCACCTCTGTCAGTTCGACACGGGACTGAAGCTCGATTATTTTCCTGTTCCGGGATTTCGTGACTGTTTTGGCAAACTCAACGAGCAGCCCTCCAACGCCGGATTTCTGTGTTTGAGGATCAATAGCGAGTTTACCAAGATAGATTTTTCCATCCATATCTTTGAGAAAGCAGCAACCGACTAGCCGGCTGCCTTCCCAAGCGAGAAGAAGGGTCTCCTCCCTCGCTTTGTCGATGATCGTCTTTGTATTTAGCAGGCGAAGAGAGGACGGCGGATCAATGCGCGCCTCCATATAGGCGAAAGCATCTTGCAGCAGGCTCAGCAGCGCCTGCCAGTCTTCAAACTCTTCATCCGCCATAACAATGTCGACCATCTAAATATTCCGGGAGGAGGTTACATATTCCTTGAAAAGATAAGCACACATCCCGATGACCAGTCCCCAAAAAGGAGCGCCGACGGACAGAAGTGTCATGCCCGATGCCGTCACGGCAAAAGTCAGGATGGCGGCATCTCGTTCCGACTCAGTCTTAAGCGCGCTTTCAAGACTGTTGGCGATGGTTGACAACAGAGCAAGCCCGGCAATCGCCATGACGAGTGGAGCAGGAAACGCAATAAACAGAGCCGTAATCGCAGCGCCAAAAAGCCCGGCAAGGGCATAGAAAAAGGATGCCCAAAGCACCGTCGGATAACGTTTCGCAGGATCGGGATGGACATCCGGGCTCATACACAGGGCCGCCGTGATCGCGGCCAGATTAAAGGCAAAACCGCCAAATGGTGCCAGCAAAATTCCGGTAAAGCCGGACCAGCCGATCAGCGGAGACGCCGGAGCAGTATATCCATGGGCACGTAGCGCGGCAATTCCCGGCACATTCTGGGAGGCCATGGTCACGACAAAAAGCGGAATGCCGACACCGATCAATGTGGGAATGTCAAAACTTGGCATAACAAAAACCGGCCAGGTAAGCATAAAATCGGCCTCAATCGATGAAATCTGGCCGCCAGAAAAGGCAATGACAACACCGGTCAGCAGGGTGAGCGGGATGACGTAACGGGGCATAAACTGCTTGGCAACGAGAAAAACAACCACCATGGCGCCAACCATCACCACATCTGCTTCAAGAGCGACAAAGGCATCCAGACCAAAGCGCAAAAGGACTGCCGCCAGCAAGGCCGATGCGAGCGATTGGGGCACGAATGCCATGATTTTTTCAAAAAGACCGGTCACGCCGCAAAGCGTCAGAAGGACTGAGCTAAAGATAAAGGCGCCGATTGCATCCCCCATCGGGACTCCCGGCAGGCTGGTCGCGAGGAGCGCGGCTCCGGGCGTTGACCATGCAATCAGGATAGGCTGGCGATAAAAGAGAGTGAGGCCGACACTGCTGACGCCCATGCCAATCCCGACGGCCCAGAGCCAGGAACTGATCTGATCCGGCGTCGCTCCGGCGGCGTTAGCTGCCTGAAATACAATTGCCCCGGCACCGGCGTAGCCGACCAGAACGGCGACAAAGCCAGTGGCAATATAGCCAGGAGAAAAAAACCTTAGCATTTGCTCTATGCCTCTTATATTGAAATACGTTATAACGCACGTTCGTGCAATAACTAGCAGATGTGCGCTATAACGCTCAAGCAAAATCGGATCCTTTATGCAGAATCTGAAGGAACATCTTTCCAACACCCTTAAATCCCTGCGCAAGGAGCGTAGCTGGAGTCTGGATACTGCCGCTGCGCAGACGGGGGTGAGCAAAGCCATGCTCGGCCAGATAGAGCGAGGCGAATCGAGCCCGACAACGGCTGTCCTCTGGAAGCTGGCAACAGGTTTTAAGGTGTCCGTCTCCTCCCTGATGGAGCCTCTGCCGGAGATCGCACTGGATACAGTCATCCGGGATGCGGAAGTCATTCGTAATATTCCAGGCGACAAGGGCATGGCCGTCGCACCACTTTTCCCTTTCGAGCCGCGTTTCGGGTTTGATCTTATGGAACTGACATTCCTGCCGGGTTATGAGCGTATTTCGGAGCCGCATGAGCCGGGCGTTATCGAACATATCACTGTCATGTCCGGAAAGATGGAAGTACTGACCGATGATTTCTGGCATCCAATTGAAAAAGGCCAGACAATTCGCTTTCGCGGAGATCGGCCCCATGGCTATCGGAACCGCGGCGGTGAAAAGGCCGTCACGTTGTCGGTGATCCACTATCCGCATCGCGCCTGAATGTGGCCGGAAACTCCCCTTGCGAAGCTGTCGCTTTTCCCCTAGTTTGCGCGCTGAAAAATTGACCATATAACAGATTCCCTACCGAGGTTCCCTGTCATGTCCCAAGAAATCAAAAAAGTCGTTCTCGCCTATTCCGGCGGTCTCGATACTTCCGTCATCCTGAAATGGCTTCAGACGACCTATAATTGCGAAGTGGTAACTTTTACCGCCGATCTGGGACAGGGAGAAGAGCTGGAACCGGCGCGCGCCAAGGCGGAAATGCTGGGCATCAAGGAAATCTATATCGATGATCTGCGGGAAGAATTCGTCCGTGACTTCGTTTTCCCGATGTTCCGGGCCAATGCGGTCTATGAGGGCCAGTATCTCTTGGGCACATCCATTGCGCGACCGCTGATTTCAAAACGGCAGATCGAGATTGCAAAGGAAGTCGGAGCCGATGCGGTCGCACATGGCGCGACGGGCAAAGGAAACGACCAGGTTCGCTTCGAGCTTGGCTACTATGCACTGGATCCGGATATCAAGGTGATTGCACCCTGGCGGGAATGGGATCTTAATTCCCGGACCAAGCTGATCGACTTTGCGGAGAAGAACCAGATTCCGATTCCGAAGGATAAGCGCGGCGAAGCCCCCTTCTCTGTCGATGCCAACCTGCTGCATATTTCTGCTGAAGGAAAGGCGCTGGAGGATCCCTGGGAAGAGGCCGGTGAATATGTCTATTCACGGACCGTTGCGCCAGAGGATGCCCCTGACACACCGACCTACATCGAAATCGACTACGAAAAGGGCGACCCTGTTGCCATTAATGGACAAAAAATGTCTCCTGCGGAATTGCTGACGGCACTGAACAAATATGCAGGCGACAATGGTATCGGACGCCTCGACCTGGTTGAAGGGCGGTTCGTCGGCATGAAATCCCGCGGTATTTATGAAACGCCTGGCGGCACGATCATGCTTGAGGCCCATCGGGGGATCGAGCAGATTACACTCGATCGCGGGGCAATGCATCTCAAAGACGATATCATGCCCCGGTATGCAGAGTTGATCTACAACGGTCTCTGGTTCTCGCCGGAACGCGAAATGCTTCAGGCCCTGATTGACAAGAGCCAGGAGAAGGTGACCGGAACGGTGCGCCTCAAGCTCTATAAAGGACGGGCAAGCGTTGTCGGACGGAAGAGCCCTTATTCGCTCTATTCCATGGAGCATGTGACCTTTGAGGAAGACACGGTTTACGACCAGCGGGACGCAGAAGGCTTTATCAAGCTGAATGCACTCCGTCTGCGGCTGCTTCACCGGCAGAAATCCTGATTATTCCCTGTCGTAGGGGTCGGCTCCCGGTTCCTCGGCATCTGCTTCAAAATCAGGGACTTCCTCCACATAGGGGATGTAACGATCCTTGATAAAGAGGACGGCGGAAAAAACTCCGCCGCCGATTGCCCCTAGCGTCATCAGAACCGGCGCGGAAGGGATCCATTGCAGGTTCCAGCCAACATCAAGCGTGTTCAACAGAAACAGCAGCGCCGCCGCCGGCAGAACGACGAATATGATGCTGAAAACAATACCCACAAGCGCGCCAATGGCGACAAACTTGAGAAATTTTTCGCTTGTCTGACGGCTGTATCTCAATGGCGGCGCTTCAGACCTCCGGCTCCTCAACACCGGCCTGTCGACAGGCGGCAGTCACCGTATTGGCAAGCAGGCAGGCAATTGTCATCGGCCCGACACCTCCCGGAACCGGCGTGATCGCACCTGCGACCTCTACTGCTTCCTCATAGCAAACATCACCGACAAGCCGCGTTTTGCCATCTTCCTTGGGTATGCGGTTAATGCCGACGTCAATGACCGTGGCACCCGGCTTGATCCAGTCACCCCGTATCATTTCTGGGCGCCCAACGGCCGCCACCAGAATATCCGCCCGTCGGCACACGTCGGGCAAATCCTTGGTTCGGGAATGGGCAATCGTCACTGTGCAGCTCTCTGCGAGCAGCAAGCTGGCCATAGGTTTGCCGACAATATTCGACCGTCCGACAACAACCGCATTCAGTCCCGAAAGATTACCCAGCGTATCCTTCAGCATCATTATGCAGCCAAGTGGCGTGCAGGGCACCATCGCAGGCAGCCCCACAGCCTGCCGCCCCGTATTGATCACATGAAAGCCATCCACATCCTTCATGGGATCGATCGCATCCAGCACCGCCATTTCATCAACCTGTTTGGGAAGCGGAAGCTGGACCAAAATGCCATGGATTGTCGGATCAGCATTAAGCCGGTGGACAACGTCGAGAACCTCAGCCTCAGTGGCCGTGTCTTCAAGGCGGATTTCCTCGGACTTCATCCCGGCTTCCTGCGTTGCCTTGCCCTTATTGCGGACGTAGACCTGACTTGCCGGATCCTCGCCAACCAGCACGACCGCAAGGCCCGGCGTCAATCCATGCTGACGTTTCAGGATCTCCACCTGTTTTCCCGCCTTTTCCCGCACCCGGGCCGAAAAGGCCTTGCCGTCAATTACTGTCGCTGTCATTTCTATATCCCCTCGCCTGCGGCATTTCCGGTCACTTGCTTTCAAGCCATTTTTTCATCTCAGCTTCAACCGCAACAGGATCACCCTTGATGAGTAACGTCTTATTGCGATCAAGCTTGCCGGAGATAATTTCAAAAACGCCCTTGCCGCGCTTTGTTGATTTCGACATTAATTTGACCAATGCGCTGTTGGCTTTCCCATTTTCCGGAATTGCGGTAACTTTTACTTTCAGGCGCGGGCGGCCCTCACCATCAACAATAATTCCTTCAATGCGGTTATACGCCGCATTGGGAGTAAGTCTGACATCAAGCAGAACACCTTCATCACCTCGCCTCAACGGCATTCTCACATCGAAAGCGGCATATATTCAAACAGCAGATTCCTGAGGAAAATCAATAGCAGAATCAGAATAACCGGCGACACATCCAGCCCGCCCATCGTCGGGACCACCCGCCGAATGGGTCTCAGCGGTGGCTCGGTAATTCTGTAGAGGAAGTTCCCGACCGTTGAGACAAACTGGTTGTTCGTATTAATCACGTTGAACGCCACCAGCCAGCTCAGAATGGCATTTGCGATCAGTAACCAGATAAAAATAGTGATAATCGTGCTGATCAGAAGGAGTAAGGATGTCATGTATATACCTGCTCGATTTAACCCAACCTACATTTAGGCTGTACGCCCGTAAAAGGCAACCATTCTACGGGCGAAGAAATTGAAAAGCGGCGTTTATTGTCAGTGTTTCAATGCGGCGGTCGTCGACTGATTTACAACCTGGGTCAAAAGGGCTTTGACAAAATCCGCCTGGGTCATGCCATCACTTCCGCCCATATCACTCATCCTGATATCTGGCAATGTCGTCGAATATGTCGTTGTGAGAGGATATATTTTCCCCGACAACTTGCCGCCAGTGATGGTCAGGCTATCCACACGAAGTTTATCGCTCTTATCGCCGGAACTGTCCGCCGTCGCAGCGTAAGCCGCCGCCGCGGCGAGAATGATTGCGAGGTTGGAACTGGTAGCACTGGTTTCTAGATCAACGGCCGGATTTGTAATGTCAATCGATTTGATATGGAGCGGGCCCCATAAAATGCTCCAGGGGGTAATCCGGATTTCGGCTTTATCGACAACAAAGCTTGTCTTTGAACTGCCAATGCTGGAGTTCGGGACCGTCAATCCCGTAATGCTTCCCCGGCCGGTGAGAATATTCACATCAAAAGCGTCGAGAGTTACTTTTTCACCAGTGGCATAGCTGCCGACTGTCACAATCGCATCCTTGGCGGTGGAGTTAACATGTTTCTCAGCCGCATACACACCGGCGACAATTGCCACAATAACGACGATAGTGATGCCGCCGTTGATAAACAGGGATTTTAAATGCATGAAGATTTCTCCGGTTCCTGCAGGTTGAAGCACAAGAACCGGATATAATCTATAATTGCTTTAATTCAATGTTAAATACACTTTAAAAGTGCATATTCTATGTATAACGTCCTATTTGAACTCCGGCTCCTCCCACCAGGGATAAAACTCCGGCATGTCGGTTGACGGCCGCATGGAGAATTTCGCAGGACGCTTTTCCAGGAAAGAGGTGACGCCTTCGGCAACATCCGGGCTTTGTCCCATCATGGAAATACCGCGGCTGTCCACCTTATGGGCTTCCATCGGATGATCTGCACCCAGCATCCGCCACATCATCTGCCGACAGAGCGCCACCGAAACGGGCGCGGAATCGGCAATGAGTTCATTTGCAAGGCTCCGGGCCGCCGGGATCAGTTCATCATGCGGATAGACGGCTTTGACCAGACCGCCTTCCTTCGCCTCATCTGCCGGGAATATCCGTCCAGAATAAACCCATTCAGCCGCCTGGGATATTCCGACCAGTCGCGGTAGAAACCAGCTGCTGCAGGCTTCCATCACGATTCCCCGCCGGGAAAAGACAAAGCCCATCCGCGCCTTGTCAGAAGCAAGACGGATATCCATCGGCAGGGTCATTGTTGCGCCGATGCCAACCGCCGGACCATTGATCGCACCAATGATCGGCTTTTTTGACTGATACATCCGTAAGGTGACGCGCCCGCCCCCATCGCGGTGAACCTCACCCTCTTTCTGAAGACCGCGTGCCTTGTAGTTAAATGTATCCTTGCCTGCCCCAAGATCCGCACCGGCACAAAATGCCCGTCCCGCGCCCGTCATGATAATGGCCCGAACATTATCGTCCTCATCCGCCTTGTCGAATGCATCTATAAGCTCGTCACGCATTGTCGCCGTAAAAGCATTCAGATTGTCGGGGCGGTTGAGAGTGATCGTCAGAATCTGGTCTTCAACGTCATACAGGATATGTTCATAGGACACGGGATTACCTCCGGCTTCTTGATTATTATGGGGTTGATACCGTCTTGTCATGACAAGATGATTTAAAGAATTTATGCTAGCAAGGAACGGTCCGATAAGGCCAGAGAATTCTCAAAGGATACATCAAATGCCCCAAAATGCGAAACAAGCGATAAGAGGCTATCACGCCCATGTTTATTATAATCCGGGGAACAAAGACGTTGCCGCAGTAGTCCGCGAGCAGCTGGATGAACATTTCGACGTAATCCTGGGGCGCTGGCATGACAATGCTGTTGGCCCTCATCCGATTTCCATGTATCAGGTAATATTCTCTACCGAAGATTTTTCTGAAATAGTCCCTTGGCTGATGCTCAATCGTCAGGGACTGGATATACTGATCCATCCGGAAACCGGCGATGATCTTGCCGACCATCGCGATAATGCCTTATGGCTTGGTGAGAAACTCGAGCTTAATCTTGGAATGTTTGAGCGGACCTAGAGACCTTAGCTGTTGTCCTTGTTCTGATAGGCCATATTGCAATGTTTGAGGCAATAAGGCTTGCTGGGAACGGCTTCATCCCCGCAGAAATGGAAATTGTCTTCCCCCGGATGCCCGATCGGCCATTGGCAGGCCCGATGCGCCGGGATAACTTTCTTTTTCGGTTTGGCAACAGTAGGTGTTGATTTCGCAGAGAGTCCAAGGCGATTTGCCTTGCCGATAACGGCATTGCGGGTAACGTCCCCAAGCGCCTCGGCAATTTCCGCGGCTGTTTTTCCCGAGCCCCAGAGCTTTTTCAGCTTTTCAATACGTTCGTCAGTCCAACTCATACCCAGATCTCTTGTTGCAGTTGCCTTGTATACACCGGCTGGCAATAGGATATGCTAAAATCCGTCCGCCGCCAAAGACCTTGATATATCCTTCGGCGACGGCAGAGTCTATAGATATCCTTTAGCCGTCTCTACTGAGCGTAAGAGATACGCCAAACCGTTTGGCTGACCGCATCGGCGACGAGCAGCGAACCATCCGCAGCCACAGCAAGCCCGACGGGCCGCCCCCATACTTTTGCGGCGCCTGGCTCCTCTGCTTCAATGCGAAAGCCGGTCGCGAAATTCTGATACGACCCTGTCGGGCGCCCATTCTCGAACGGAACCCGGACAATTTTGTAGCCTGTGGGTTTCGATGCGTTCCATGATCCTTGAAAAGCAACAAAAGCATCATTCACATATTCATCCGGAAAGGAGCCTCCGCGATAAAATGTAAGACCGAGGGGAGCGGAATGTGACTGGAACAGCACATCAGGCAGGATCGATTTCTCCACCATTTCTGGCGCTTCCTCTGCATAATCAGGATCGGGGAAAGTCCCTGTATAGGCATAAGGCCAGCCATAAAAACCGCCTTGCTTAACCTCTGTCAGATAGTCCGGCACCAATCCGTCACCATATCCATCCCGCTCATTCACGACGGTGTAAAGTGCCCCGGTTTGCGGGTTGAAATCCATCCCAACAGGATTCCTGAGGCCTGTCGCCACCGTCTCCATTCTGTTGTCATCGAGATAGTATTTCTGGATGCTGGCCCTTGGAAGCGGTTCAATCCCAACATTTGAAGCGCTGCCGACGGCGATATACAAAGCATTATCCTTCGCATCATAGAGAAGGATACGGGTCCAATGTCCGCCACCATCGCCAAGAGATCCCGGCTCAGTGACCTCTTCGATTGGTCCGCTTACTTCCAGATCACCAACCTTGAACGGGACCCGTCGAAGCTGAGTTTCCTCACCGATATAAAGCCAGTCCCCAATAATCGCCATGCCATGAGGGGTGTCAAGGTCGCTGACAAGAACGCTTGCCATTTCTGCATCTCCGTCCCTGTCTGCATCACGCAGGAGCGTAATCTTGCCGCCGCGCGGCTCCGCCAACAGAACGTCCCCATTTTCGAGACTGTAGAGCCATCGCGCATGCGTCAGGTCTTTGCGAAAAGCGTTGACCTTGAAGCCCGGAGGAACGTTCAGCTCGCCCTCTTTGTTGCTGCTTACCCGACGAGGACTCAACGCCTCTACCGGTGTTTCGTATGGTTTGGGAAGATCCTCGGCCCGGATCGTGATCGTCGCACCGACTTCATCGCTATCCTCCGCATGAACGACAGCAAATGGCATGACGGCCAATATTATGAGGATCATGACCGATAGATCTTTTATGCGCGCAGCTATTTGTTTCATATCTTCCCTTCGGTAACAGATTACCAACTATTTTCCCATATTATCTGGATATGGTCTTGTCACCGCCCGAAGGAAAGTTAAACTAGGTGGCAGGCCGGTTTAATGCATAAATCAGGAAGCCCGTATCTCAAGAATGCCACAAAAAGTCCTCCTTGTTCTCCATCAGGCCACGTCCGATCCCGGTCGTGTCGGTGAAGCCATCAGAACACGCGGTTTCGAGTTGGACATGCGAATTCCCGCCATCGGTGATCCCTTACCGAAGACGATGGATGAACATGACGCAGCCGTTATCTTTGGTGGGCCGATGAGTGCGAATGATGATCACGAAGCCTTTATTCGTGACGAGACCAAACTGATCGATGTCATCCTGAAAAGTGAAACACCCTACCTCGGCATCTGTCTTGGCGCCCAGATCATGGCCCGCGCCCTGGGTGCGCGCGTCGCAGAACATGAAGACGGCTTTCGTGAGATCGGCTATTACCAACTCACCCCGACCGAGAATGGCAGCCCCCTCTTTCATCAGCCGATGCAGGCCTATCAATGGCATCGAGAGGGCTTTGATCTGCCACAAGGTGCAACTCTGCTCGCAAGCGGAGACCTATTCCCGAACCAGGCTTATCAGGTCGGAAAAAATGCCTTTGGCATTCAGTTCCATCCGGAAGTCACCGAAGCGATGAACCGCCGCTGGGCAAAAAAGGCAGCCCATATGCTGTCGGATCCGGGGGCCCAGTCCGCCGAAGTACAGCTGGAAGGTCGCCGTCAATATGACGAAGAGGTCAGAAACTGGCTCGATCGCTTTCTGGACCACTGGCTGCCGCCTTTAGCACAGCAACAGGCGGCCTTTGGCAGTTAGACTCTAGATCACGCGTTTGGACCGCAAATCCGCGAGCTCTTCTTCGGAATAACCAAGCCCTTTCATGATCTCGTCTGTATGCTCACCCAGCGTCGGCGCCCGTGTTTTCATTTTGGTGTCCGTTTTGGACATCTTGATCGGCAATTCCGTAAGCGGGATTTTCCTGTCGAAGCCCGGATATTCCATTTCCTTCATAAGTCCCATTGCCGCGAGATGCGGATCATCCAGCACTTCCTGTGGCGACATGACGGGACCACAGGGGAGCCGAACTTCATCCATGGCCGCAATCGCCTCTTTTGTCGTGCGTTCGGCACACCATTTCGCCATACGTTCGGAAATAATCTCATTATGATCACCGCGGCTCTGGTCTGTCTTGAAGCGCGGGTCCGTCAGCCAGTGATCCTCACCGATAAGCTTGGTCCAGCGCTCAAACAACGGCCAGCCGAGAGACTGCACCAGAACCCAGCCGTCCTTTGTCTTGAATGTGTCTCCCGGTCCAGCACCTTGTGCGCGGTTTGCCGTTCCAACCCGATTAAGCTTTAACATCGCCTGTTCCATCAGCGTGACACTTGAAATGAGTACGGACGAGCCAAACAAAGATGTATTGATGGCTTGCCCCTCACCCGTCATATCACGATGTCGCAGCGCGGCCATCGTCCCGATGGCGCCCATTAACGCTGTCGTGAAGTCGACATAAGGGCCATAGAGCTTACGGGGCTCACCTTCGCTTCCGGACATATGCATGACACCGGACATTGCCTGCCCAAGGCCGTCAAAGCCAACACGGTTTTTATAGGGCCCCTCATCCCCGAAGGCGGACCCGTGCGTGAGGATAATGTCTTCCTTGACAGCCTTCAGGCTCTCATAATCGAGACCCATCGTCTGCAGTGTTTCAATCGGCAGGTTGGCAACCACGACATCCGCGGTCTTCACCAGACGTTTGACCACTTCCCGCCCTTCGGGCTTCATCGGGTTCAGGGTCATCCCTTTTTTGTTCTGTGCCATCTGCATGATCATGCCGCCATCACCAGTCTGATCCTCTGTCAGCGGTGTGATATAGCGATCCTCACTACCGGTGAGTTTTTCAATCCGGATAACTTCCGCCCCAAAACTGGACAACACCGTCGCACAATAGGGCCCGGCAATATAACGGCCAAAATCCAGAACCCGAATTCCCGATAAGATATTCGACATTTTTCATGCTCTCCTGATCATTCTTGTTATTTTTTCCAGGAATATTCATATCCCGCTTTCCGTGCAAGAATGCCTTTGATGGAAAGCTTTGGCAATGACTTAAGCTCACAGGTTGCTGAAAACTTCGCGGACCTGTCTTCCGGCGGTTCTGAATGCCTGCGCAATTCTAGGCGGCGTGTGTTCCCCGGATCGGATAGTCATTTTCCCGGATAAAACGGATTCCGCGGAGTATCGCCCCAAGTTCCGGTCGGGAAAAGGGCGCGTTTGAAATATCAATGATTTGAATTGTCCCGTCCGGACGAAGAACAAACAGCCCTGGTTCCGGAAACAGCTGATCGGTCTCCTTCGGCGATCGGGGATCAGATATATACAAGCCGAATGTCTTCATCTGATTGACTGAGAGATCATAACCAACAGGAAAAGTCAGATTATTTTCATCGGCAACCGCTGACGCTTTCTCAATACCATCTCCTGAAACCGCAACGACATCCACTCCTGCCGCCTCAAAATCGTTTTTCAGGCCTTCAAGCTGTGCCAGATAGCGCATGCAAATCGGACAATGCTTCCCGCGATAGACGATGACGAGCTGCCATCGATCCACGTTGGAATCTGACTTACCAAGGGTAACTTCGCCCCCGGCAACAAGTGAAACAATAGTTTCAGGGAATTTCTGCCCTGCTGTCAGCTTGGTGTCTGTCATCGTCAACCCTCTTCGCTTTGGCCCAAATCCAGCTAATTTATTTTAGAATGATCATTCCAATAAATTAGGTCCTATGCCGATGAATGACAAGAGGCTTTGAGATGTCAGAGAGCGGTTGCTTTCACTCAACAACAAGCTGGGTCAACTGCCAGATCGATCGGCCGTAGTATTTCTCCTGCGCGAGTTCCTCATCCATATCATATGGATAAATTATCCAGAAAGGCGCATACACATCTTCTTCCAACCATTCACCGTCCATCTTGTAGGCAATGATCACGTCATAGTCCATCGCATCGGAAATGGGGATTTCAACCGTATAGCCATCTTTGGCCATTGCTTTCAGGATAGTTCCGTCTGCTTCCACCTTGTCCAGAATATCGCGAAGGAAAACGCCGCGAAAGCGTGTCTTGCCGGTTGTCCATGGGCTGGAGGTGACAATGACAACCGGCTTGGAAGCAGCCATATCTCCCGGACTGAAATAAATTGCCCCATGTTCAGACTTGATATTCCCTGTAATCGCAAGCTTGGTTTCTTCTGCCGCCGCGACAGAGGCGCCAATCATGATCAACAGGAACAACATGGCCCAACTCAGAGTAATCCGGTAGATTACGGTTTCACTCTTCAACGCATATGACTTTGCCAATATCCTGCTCCCATAATATATTTGAGCTGCCAAATATCCATGACAGCCAACAACACCCTGTTAGAAAATACCGCCTTCCATCAGCGCAAACAGCGATAATAATGGAGGCAATCGTTATAATCGTATATGTAGCCGATACTGAAGTTTACGTTCAAAGGTTTTTTTTATGAAGCGTACATTGTTTGTCGCCTCGAACCGACTGGGCGATGCGGTTCTAACGACGGGAGTGCTTCATTACCTCCTAGAAACAGAACCGGATATTCCAGTTACCATTGTTTGCGGCGATATTCCCAAAAGCATTTTTGAGGGTGTTCCGGGAGTCGATCGTGTCATCGGAGTGAGGAAGCGCCGTTTCAGCCTGCACTGGCCGGAGGTCGCTTTATCCCTCGGCCCCGTGATCTGGCATCGTATCGTCGACTTTCGGGGCTCTCTTCTGGGGTTTCTCCCGGCACGTCATCGCCATATATGGCGCGGTGGAAAAGATGATATCCATAAGGCACAGGCCAACGCCCGGCTTATCGGTCTTGATATGCCTCTACCCCCTCGTATTTTGCCGACGCCAGGCCAGATCAATGCATCAGGAAAATGGCTCGGTCCCATTGATCAGCGCGGAAAAATCCTGGCGCTAGCTCCAACGGCCAACTTTTATCAGAAACAATGGCATCATGAGAATTATCTAAGACTAGCGAGAGAATTAACGGCAAAGGGCGGCATCATGGAGGGTGCCCGCATTGCAGTATTTGGCGCCCCCGGCGAGGAAGCCCAGGCGATGCCGGTCGTTCATGCTTTACCGGAAGAACAGGTTATCGACCTTGTTGGCAAAACAACTCCTATGGAAGCAGCGACCATCCTTTCGCAATGTGATCTATTCGTCGGGAACGATTCCGGACTGATGCATACGGCGGTGGCCGTCGATATTCTGACCGTAGCCCTGTTCGGTATCGGCAAACCAACGGTCTACCGTCCTTGGGGCGATCGCTCCCTTTGCCTTCAAAGCTCACCGCCGGGGACGCCGATTATTCGATCTGAAGGATATTCCGATCTCAATCCAGAGGAACCGCTTCCGTTTGAATTTGTCCTTCAGGAAATCGAGGGCTTTTACGCCCGCATTACCGAAAGATAACACCTCGGATGTTCAGGATTTAACCTCGCGGAACGGCGTTACGCTAGAATCAAAAGAAAACTGGTGATTATAGAGATCCGCATAGACCCCTTCTTTTTTCAGGAGCTGGTCATGTGTACCGCTCTCGACAATCTCGCCGGCAACCACGACATTGATCACATCCGCATCGAGAATTGTTGACAGTCGATGCGCGACGACAAGCGATGTCCGCCCTTTCATAAGATGTTTGAGCGCCGCCTGAATTTTCCGCTCCGATTCTGTATCCAATGCCGATGTCGCCTCATCCAGCAACAGGATCGGAGCGTCTTTCAGCATTGCCCTGGCAATTGAGATACGTTGTTTCTGTCCGCCGGACAAACGAACGCCATGGCTTCCGACAAGAGTGTCATATCCTTTTGGCAGGGCCGACACGAAATCATGAACCGCCGCTGCTTTTGCGGCTTCGACAATCTTGGCATCACTCACATCGTCCCGCCCATATGCGATATTAGCCCTCACCGTGTCGTCAAACAGGAAAACGTCCTGACTGACCAGAGCTATTTTTTGGCGAAGCGAGGCAATCGTTACGTCCCGTATGCTTTGGCCATCGACCAGAATGTCGCCGCCATTGACATCATAAAACCGTGGAATAAGGTTCAGAATAGTCGATTTGCCGCCCCCGGACGGGCCTACCAGGGCAATCCTTTTACCGGCGCCCATTTGCAGCGAAATATCCTTCAGGACCACCTCATCCGGATGATACGCAAAGTTGACATTCCTGAACTCGACTTCGCCATTGTGAAACTCAAGTGGAGCGGCATCAGGCTTATCAACTATTTTATGTTCTATATCCATCAGTGTGAATATTCGCTGCGCCGCGGCGAGGCCTGTCTGCATTCGCGGGAATAGCTTTGCCACACTTTTAATGGGCTGATAGGCGAGCATGATGGCCGTAATGAAGGCAAAAAATGTACCGGGGGTCATCGCCCCCTCAATGACATTGCTGGCGCCATAAAAAATAACACCGGCAATCAAAAAGCCGGCAAGTGTCTCGACAATCGGCCCGCTTGACGCTTCAATACGCAGCGCCTTGAACTGTATTTTAAACCGGTCTTCGATAACATTGTCGCCTTGCTGCACCGCTTGAGTTTCTCGATCATAGGCTTTGACAACACGAATCCCTTGAAAATTTTCCTCAAGAAACGAGCTGAAATCCGCTGTTTGCGCGAGCACCTTACTTGATGCCTTGCGGGATCGCTTCCCCAATTGCCGGATTGCCAGTGCACCCGGTGGCAGGACAATCATGATAAACAACGCCATCTTCCAGTCATAATAGAACAGAGACCCAATCAGGAATATCGCTGTCAGGCTGTCCTTGGTCATCACGACCAGCGTTTGCGTCGCTACTGTTTTCAGGTAATTGGTATCAAAAACGAAGCGTGAGATCAGACTGCCTGAAGCGTTATCGTGAAACCAAGCAAGATCCGCAAAAACCAGCTTATTGAAGAGGTCTTTCTGTATGTCAGCAACAACCCTAGTCCCGATCCAATCCATAACAATCGTCTGGCCATAGGTCGCAAAACCGCGGGCCGCGAAAATGAAGACAACGGCGAGAGTAGTATAGACAACGAATTCCGGATTCTTGTCGAAAAAGACTTCATCGATAATAGGTTTCATCACGAAGGCCGTTGCCGTCGCCGTCAACGCACTTATAATCATGAAGAAAATTGCCAGAAAAAGGCGGCCTTTATAATGGGCGACGTAGTCACGCACCAGCCGATCGTAAAGGACTATCGTCGCCGATTTAGGCAGTGTTTCAAAAGCTGTTTCGCTCAATCTTTTACCCGGTTTTGCTTGTCACAATTGTTCAACTCGTACCATAGCCACTACCTATCTGACAGAAAAATCACCGTTTTCCGCGCTTAGAGAAGCCAATCACAACCGAGATACAACAGTTTCAGTTTTCATTGAAACCAATCTGAAAAGAACGTCCGGTTCATTCATTTTAGTATTGATAATGATTATCAATTTCATTATCAATACTAAAATCGAGTTTGAAAATGAAATTCACGTTCAGAAAGTTATAAGTCCATGCCTAAGTACCGATTACAATCGGCGAATCTATCCTTAATTGATAGCCATTACTGCGCCGCTTTCCTTGTACGGATTCTCCGTCGCTGCCGAAGAATCCTCCTATCCCGTGATTAGTGGAGAGCTCTCCATCGAGATTGAGGATGACTGGACATATCGATCCGATGATCCGGATGCGGAGTTTAATGATCTTTATCCAACGGTAATTCTGGGAACGAATGTTGCGTTTACGGAAACAATATCCCTCAATTTCGAGGCGACGATGGAACCGGTCGAGGACCCCACAGGCGATCGGGCATTCCAGGACCTGGGTGGATATCTGAATATCGCCACAATAAATTATGACGGCGAGGTGATCTCCGCCTATGCAGGTAAATTTACGCCTAACTTCGGGATTGCCTGGGACATTGCTCCCGGCATTTTTGGAACCAATCTCAATGAAGACTATGAACTGGCAGAGATGATTGGTGTTGGAGGCGGTTTTCATTTTGAAGCGGCAGGTGAACATACTTTAACCGCCAGCACATTTTTCCAGGACACGACCTTCCTCAGCAACTCAGTTGGCAACAAACGCGGACCGGTAAGACTGTCCGACGGCGGCCCTGGTAATACCGAGGATTTCTCCTCCTTCGCTGTGGCTCTTGACGGTGGCTTCGAAAATCTGGCCGGATTTCGCTATCATACCGGTTTCTCATCCCTCGCCTCGGGACAAGGCGGAGATGCCCGGCAGCTGGGATATGCCATTGGCGGCGAATATGCCTTTCTTGTTGGTGAAGATGTCACCATTTCACCCATGGCTGAGTTTGTCTATTTTGACAATTATGGCGGCATTGATAACGACACCGCCAAATATCTGACGACCGGTGTTGCTGTAAATTATGCAAACTGGGTGGCCTCCACAACATATCAACGCCGAGATACAAAAGCCGCTGGAGTCTCCACGGATGACTACGTCCTGGATGTCACCCTTGGATATCTCTTTGACATGGGCCTTGGTGTCGCCGCCGCATGGCGTGACGCTGAAGAAGGCGGCGTTGACTCCGAGGGACTCGGTTTTCTCGTCTCTTATGCAATCGAATTCTAAAAATGAGATATTCAATGAAAAACTTCACTCTTTTCGCAGGCATTTCCTGCGTCGCCCTTGCCTTGGCTTTCCCGGGTCAGGCATCACAAACTGATCCGGTTCGTAATATTTCAAGCTACGCCCTTGATAAGGAGGCCGCAGGATATGTTCCGGACTATGATGCCTATCCGGTTATTGCAAATTATGCTTCTCTGGTTGCTGCGACTTACGAACAAGCGTTAATAGATGCAAAAGACCTGCAGTCCGCAATACAGGTACTTCTGGATAATCCCACTAATGACACATTGAATGCGGCAAGGAACAGTTGGATCAATGCCCGGACGAGCTATCTTCAAACTGAAGCATTTCGTTTCTATGAAGGTCCGATTGATTTTGTCGATGACAAGGCCGGGACTGAAGGACCGGAAGGACGTCTCAATGCATGGCCGATGAACGAAGGTTTTATTGATTATGTGGAGGGGAACCCCGACGCCGGAATTATCAATGATCTCTCTATCGAGATAACCGCAGAAAGTATCCGCGAGTATGATCAGGTTGAAGACGAAAGTGATGTCACGACGGGATATCATGCCATCGAGTTTCTTCTATGGGGACAGGATTTAAACGGCGCCTCTGCGGGCAATCGCCCTGTATCTGACTATATCGCAGGCAGCGAGAAAACCGACCGGCGTCGGCTCTATCTCAAGACCGTCACAGAAATGCTCGTCAAAGATCTCGATGGCTTGGTCACAGCCTGGAATACCAGCTACCCTGACAGCTATGCCGCGAAGTTCAAGAGCTTCTCTGATCGCGAAGCTCTTGGCCGAATTCTCACATCACTTGCGACATTAAGCGAATTCGAACTGGCTTTAGAGCGTATTGCTACCGGCCTAGATAGCGGCGATCAGGAAGATGAGCAATCCTGCTTCTCGGACAACACCCGCAATGACATGATTTATGATCAACGCGGTATCCGAAATGTCTACTTCGGCGCTTATGGGGACGTTGCCGGCCCCGGCCTGGACAGCCTCGTTGCCCGTCTCGCACCGGATCTGAACACAAAAATGATTGCAGCGCTCAATCGGACAGATGGGGCGATGGCCAAGCTCGACCATCCCTACGATACGATTCTTGCATCTGAAGCGGATAGCCGCGCCCGGCAGGAAGCGGAAGCCGTCATTACCGCTTTACAGGCCCAATCAGACGTGATCAAAGACATCGGAAAACTGCTTGGTGTTCGGGTTGTTGTGCCGACGGGCGGGTGACGGCTAAAGCGAGGTAACTCAATGAAACCGGCGCTGTGGATTTATACAACACTGTTGTTTGCGCTCGTTTTACCAATTCACGCGGTGGAAACGCCGCGTGATGTACTTGTTCGCATCACAGATGCACCGGGCGGTGAGACAACCCAGCCCACACGCGGAAAAAACTCCTTTGCGCTTCCGGCCGCCAACATAAACCGGGATCAGCTCCGGATCTTTTTCTTTGGCAACAAACTATTTAATACAAACTGGGTGATCGCACCTGCGTCCGTAAAAACGCTGGATGGACTCGGGCCAACATTCAATCGTGTTTCCTGCTCCGGTTGCCATCTGCGCGACGGGCGCGGCCAACCGCCGGAGAAAAGGGGAGACGAGTTTTTATCCATGCTTTTCCGGCTGAGCATTCCTGGCAAAAATCAGCATGGCGGCCCCAACCCACATCCGGTTTATGGTGATCAGCTGAACGACCGCGCCAATCCGTCTATTCCGGCGGAGGGGAAAGTGATTATCGACATTCTGGAGCACCCTGGCGAATTTTCCGACGGCACACCCTATTCTCTCGCCGAACCAACATACCATTTCACTGATCTTGCCTTTGGACCGCTTGGACCCGATATCATGGTTTCCCCCCGCGTAGCGCCTGCTGTTTTCGGGCTGGGTCTGCTGGAAGCTATCCCTGAGGCCGATTTACAAGCCTTGGCCGATCCAGATGATGCGAATAACGACGGAATATCCGGTCGCCTCAATCATGTCTGGGACGAAACGGATAAATCCATCCATATTGGCCGATTTGGCTGGAAGTCTAATGCGGCAAGCCTTCGTCACCAGAACGCGGCAGCCGCGCTCGGCGATATCGGTATTACAACGAACTTTTTCCCTGAGCAAAATTGCCCTCCCGCGCAAAATGAATGTCAGGAAGTGCCGTTGGGAGAAGAGCCGGAGCTGAGTGATACATTCCTTGATAAACTGACCCTCTACACCCAGACGCTCGCCGTTCCGGCGCGCCGTGACGTGACAGATGAAAACGTTCTTGCCGGTGAAGAACTGTTTCATGAAGCGGGCTGTGCCACATGCCATGTTCCGACATTCGTTACCGGCACTCATCCCGATCTCAACCTACTATCTAACCAGAAGATTCATCCTTTCACCGACCTTCTGCTTCATGACATGGGTGATGAGTTGGCGGACGGACGCCCGGATTTCAAGGCAACCGGTCGCGAATGGCGAACCGCGCCCCTCTGGGGTATCGGGCTGGTGCAGTCAGTCAACAAGCATAGCCGATTCCTCCATGACGGCCGCGCCCGATCAATTGAAGAGGCAATCCTCTGGCATGGCGGGGAAGCAGAAAACGCGAAGGAATCTTTCCGCAACATGGAAATTTCAAAACGAATGCAGCTGCTGGCGTTTCTTAACTCGCTCTAGGGGCTGGAAGCAATTTGCAGACGGTCATGTCGCCGCACACGCATCCACAATATTCCGGCGAGCAGCAAGCCGATTGCCGATAGTACGGCCATGAAAAAGAAGCTGTAGGAGCCATCGTGCTGATGCAGCCAGCCGGCAACTATGGTGAAAATCCCGAAGAAAATGCCCATGGACAAGCTGTCATATAACCCTTGTGCCGAGGCGGCAATTGCAGCAGGCACGCGTTTGCCGATATAGGCAATGAAAGACATATACAAAAGAGCAAAAGTCAACGCGTGAAGGGTTTGCGCAAAAGCGAGCAGAATTGGTGATGTCCCGATCGCAATAAGTATCCATCGCAACATTCCCCCGGCAGCGCAGACTGCAATCAAAGGTGTCGCACCGAAACGACGGATTAACCGACCCGAAATTGCAAACATGCCGATCTCGGCAACGACACCGATGACCCAGAACAATGTAATTTCGGCGTTCGAATACCCGATGTCCGCCCAGTGAATTGCACTAAACCCGTATAGTCCGGCATGTGTGGACAGCAGCAAGGCAACAGTGACAACAAACAAAGGAAAATTTGGAAGAGAGAGCGGCTTAAAAAAAGGGGCCTTTCCGGCTTCCGGCTCTGTCCGAATTCCAGGAAGTAAAAACGAAGCGGAGAGCAGGAAGGCGGTTACCAATATCATCGCCACATAGATCGCATCCTCCCCATAGTAGTCCGCGGCGGCGCCAACAAGGACGGAAAAAATGATAAAGCTGATGGAACCCCAAAGCCGGGCTTTGCCGAAATCAACGCCAACCGTTTGCTGTGCCCTTAACGTCAGGCCGTCCGAAAGAGGAACAGTGGAAGAAAGTGCGGCCCCCGCGGCCCCCCAAATAATCGCATAGAACAGCCAACCTTCCACATAAGGCAATATGAGAAGCGCGGAAAGAACAAGAATGGCAAGAAGCGTCAGAATAGGCTTTCTGTTCCCGGTCACATCCGCAATCCATGAGGTGAGGGGAACAAAGAGCAGTTTCCCCCAATAAGCCGCCCCAAGAACAACCCCGACATACTCGATTGAGACATAATGCTCAAGCCAGCGGGGCCAAAGCGGAATGGCAATTCCGTAAACCGAGAAAAAAGCGATATAATAAAGCGACATACGAAGATGTGCGGACCGCTTTGTATACTCAGCCTCAGCCATTGCTGCAATCTCACAAGAAGGGAAATATCTTTTTAGCGGATAAGCTCGAACCCGTAAAACAGGAAATCCAGATATCTGTACCTTGCAGATTTAAAAGCACAATAAATAGGAGTATTTTGTAAATTAAAAACTCAAATAAAGAGTACATCATGCAATTTATAGAAGGATATTTCTCATATTAAGCTAACAAACGGGTGTTTCCCCCTCCCCACATCTTTAAATGCCTGATATACTATTGGAATGAGCGCACCCGAAGAAAAAGAAAAGTATGATCGTAAGGAAGAGTTATCCTCTTCCGATTTTCGTATCATCAGCTGGATCGGGATAATCAGTCAGCAGACTGATACCAAAATGCGTCAGTTGCTTGATGGCACCGATGTGCCGCCGCCGCAGTTCATGCTCCTCAACCATTTCATACATCAGCCCGAAGAAGGCAAGACCGTCTCGAAAATTGCCTGGGCGTTGCAGCAACCGCAACCAGGTATTACCAAAACGATCGCAAAAATGTTGAAAAAGGGCTTTTTGCGGACGGAGGAGAATCCTGAAGACGGTCGCTCCAAATTCCTCTATCTCACAGATAGTGGAAGAAAGGCCCATGAACAGGCGCAAGCCCTGCTCGAGACTGAAATGGCTGATATCTTCTCAGGATGGCGGGAATGGGAAAAGAAGGATTTCTTCGGCTTCCTGGATAAGCTCAAAACTTATATTGACGATAACCGTTAAACCTCGGGTTCCGGAGCCGCCTTCGGGTTCTTTTGTGCAGTCCGCATATTAATGATACCAACCCCGACAAGCGTGATCGTCCCACCGATAAGAAAACGCAGGGTGATCGGCTCTGAAAACAGCACGACACCAAAGATCACCCCGAATATAGGCGCGAGAAGTCCAAAGGGCGTCAGCACTGAAATCGGATAGCGCTGTATCAGAAAGTACCATCCACCATGAGCAATAATTGTTGTCACAATGACGACGAAAGCAAGCGCACCCGCCGCTTCCCAATCCATTGACATGACAGCATCAAATTGCCCGGTTTCGGTAGCGAAAGAAATAAGCATCAGTGGCAGGACAGATATGGCTCCGATCCAGGCCTGCATGGACATTGTGCCGACATTTTGTATCTGCCGCATCAGAATGAGGCCAACCGCCATGAATAGTCCCGCAAAGGCCACAAGCCCTACTCCTTCGAGCTGGTCAAATATGACAGGATCAAATCCGAGGAACATGACGCCGCCGAATGCCATGACGATTCCCAGAATCCTGCGCCAGCCAATCGTTTCCTTCAGGACGATAACCGCCAGAATTACGGAAAAAGGGGCAATAAGCTGGCTTGTAATGGCTACCGCCGTCACACCGCCTGCGGCATAAATTCCGAGATAAAGAAAGGTGAAGTGAAAGATACCGACCATCACGGCAATCCAGAAAATTGCCTTCATCCGCCCCTTGACGATTTTCAGGAAGGGAGACAACAAGATCGCCACAAGACCAAACCGCAGGGCGGTGAAAAAAAGGGGCGGGAAGTGGTCAAGTCCGACTTTTGATGCGACGAAGGAAAACCCCCATATGGCACTTATCACCAAGGCCATTGCGATATGTGGTAGTGACATGACGGATACTTCCAGCTTTTCTTGAGAAGCAAAGTGGGCTTATGGATAAATAACATGCACGAGCGGCGACATTGCCCTGCCGCAGGAGAACACCATATATTTCAGGTTTGGTTGCCAATTACAATTCAGAAGTTGAAAACAGCCCTTAATCGACCTATTCATCTGGACAACGATATGGAGATTTAATGGATTCTGTAACCCAGTTTGTTTTAGGGGCGAGCATATCCGGCGCGCTTCTTGGTCCGCGCATCGGCGCCAAGTCATTGCTGATTGGCGGCATTGTCGGGACGCTGCCGGATCTTGACAGCCTAATTCCCATCGATGATGCCATCGACAGCATGACGTATCATCGGGGGTTCAGCCATTCAGTTTTCATTCAGACTGCGCTTACCCCGGTCATTGCGCTGGCCATCGGTAAAATTGTTCCATCAAGCTGGGCACATAAAAAGATACTGTTCCTGACCGTATGGCTGGTGCTGATCACCCATAGTTTGCTTGACTCGCTGACAACATATGGAACGCAGATTTTCTGGCCGTTTGATTTCGGCCCGCCCGTCGCTTTTCCTTCCGTTTTTATCATTGACCCCGTATATACCCTCCTGTTGATAACCGGCGTCTTTGCTGTCTTCTTCATGCGGAAAAAATCCGGTGGATTTCGAACCAACCAGATTGTTCTCGCGCTCAGCTCCGCATACCTCCTGGCCGGGCTTGCCAGTAATCTGATCATTTCAGACCGGGTAAAGGCGGATCCGGATTTCAAGGACATGCGCATTCACGTCCAACCCACCGCCTTTAATTTGTTGGTGTGGCAAGTCACCGGCGTGTCTGATGATCGCATTGCAACCGGATTGATGAGCCTGACGAATGAATGCGGTGTCCGCCATCTCGTAACCGCTGATCGAAGAAATGCGCCGCGCGATCTCGAAGATATTCCCGCCTCGGTCAAGCGACTTGAATGGTTCACAGATGGCTTTTACACTTATGGGGAAAAAAACGGGCGTCAGACAATCTCGGACCTTAGAATGGGCTTTTATCCGAACTACGCCTTTTCCTTCAATATTGCCGAAGATAGCGACGAGGGCGTTGTCGTTATTCCGCCGGAACGCATTTCTCTCACCTATGAAGAACGGGCTGGAGACATGTTTCGCTATATGGCTGATACCCTGGATAGCTGCTAAGCAGGACAATAGAAACTTAAATCCACCAATCAATCGTAATAAAAATTACTGGCGAACTGCTTTTTCGCGGGGTAGTCTTTTTAACAACGAGCCGACCTCAATGAACAAACAATATTCTTCCGGCGGAATCATGATGCATTCAATTTATACAGCCGGGGACCTGAGCGGCATACATCAAATAATGTGCAGTCTTCACCTTGCCTGATACAGGAATAGAATCCAATCAAGCGATGCGGCCAGCGACCCTTCTGCTCCCGCATATGGCACTTCTGCTTGCCGTTATACTTCTCGGTCTCTCCTTTGTAGGCATCAGGGCCATCATGATGGATCAGGAGGCTCCCGCGTCTCTTGGTTTTTTACGCTACGGGATAGCAACGCTGGTGTTACTCCCGTTCCTGTTGCATCGTCGTTTTATCATGCCGCCGCTTCATATCGTCATTGTCATCGCGGCCCTCGGCGTCCTGCAGTTCGGCTTGTTTCACCTTTTCGTCAATACGGCGCTTGAAGAAATACCTGCCTCCCGCGGCGCCGTGATTTTTGCCCTGATACCAATTTTGACCATGTTGATCGCTGCCATGGCCGGACGCGATACGCTGAATACCATCAAGCTTTTCGCGGCAATACTGTCGTTCATTGGTGTCGCCGTCGCCATCGGAGAAAAGGCTTTTACGGAGGGCAGCGCCTCCACAGGCTGGACGGGAGAGCTCCTGTTTTTCATGGCGGTGTGCTGCGGTGCAACCTACAACGCCTTCGCCAGCCGACTTATGCAAAACCGCTCTGTCGTTCTGATGACGATCATCGGAATGAGCGCCGGGACGATGGCAATTTTCCCATTTGCCTTTGGCGAGGGACTTGGCGGTGTCATCCGGGGATACAATACAGAAGACTGGCTCTGGATACTTTATCTGGCAGGTCCCGCTGCCGCATTCAGTCTCTTCCTCTTTAATTGGGGATTGCAGCAACTTTCTCCATCCCAGGCCGCCATCTATGTTCCGATCGCACCGATTATGGCGGCGGCTTTCGGCGCACTGATACTGGACGAGCATCTTTCAAGCCTGTTCCTTCTGGGGCTAGCTTGTGCGGTTAGCGGACCGATTATCCTCAACTGGCGACGAGCAGTGTAACACCCCCGGATTGACTGTCATAAAAGTGAATACACTTGGTTTCTATAAACCGGTAGACTGAAAGCCTGACAATTAAGGGAAAAGAATGATCAAAAATCGGCTGCAAAACCTCCTCATCCAATTAATCCTTGTCATGACGCTTACCGGAATCAATAGCCCTGCTATGGCGATTGACACTGTCTCACTCGGACCACGTCCTCTGTTCCTGATCGATGACATGGAAGCAGGTGAGTTGAAGGAAAAGCTTCAGCAATGCCAGGCCGGACCATTCTCCACATCGGATTTTTCCATAGGACATCGTGGCGCCGCCTTGCAATTTCCGGAACACACGAAGGAGAGCTACCTCGCTGCGGCCCGTATGGGCGCAGGGATTATCGAGTGCGATGCGACCTTTACCAAGGACAGGGAGCTGGTTTGCCGCCACTCCCAATGCGACCTGCATTTGACAACGGATATCCTGACCCGACCGGAACTTGCCGCCAAATGCTCGGTTCCCTTTAGTCCGTCGGACGGCAGCGGAAGCAAGGCAGCCGCCAAATGCTGCGCATCCGATCTTACGTTGGCGGAGTTCAAAACACTGCGCGGCAAGATGGATGGCGCCAACACGGCTGCCGAGACCGTGGCCGAATTTGTCGCGGGCACACCGGGATGGCGAACCGATCTTTATGCTGCTACCGGAACATTGATGACCCATAAGGAAAGCATCGATCTCATCGACAGTCTTGGCCTTAAATTTACCCCGGAACTTAAATCGGCCGATGTTCCGATGCCATATGAAGGTGACTATGGCCAGCAGGACTATGCAAAGGCGCTGATTGCCGACTACAAGGCCGCCGGGGTCGCCCCTGAGCGCGTTTTCCCACAGTCATTTAATCTGGATGATGTGCTTTACTGGATCAGGAATGAGCCGAAATTTGGGGCACAGGCTGTTTATCTGGATGATCGCTATCGCGGCAATGGTATAAATCCCGATAACCCGGCCAGCTTCTCACCAACCATGCAGGAACTGAGTGACCTGGGCCTCAAATATATCGCACCGCCGATCTGGATGCTTCTCACGCTTGATGAAACCGGAAAAATCATTCCATCCGCCTACGCAGAGGAAGCGAAGAAGGCTGGCCTTAATATCATCACCTGGACGCTGGAACGCTCCGGCTCTCTTGCCAACGGAGGAGGCTGGTACTATCGCAGCGTCAAGGATGCCATCGATAAAGAGGGCGATATGATGACTGTCCTTGACGTACTGGCAAAGGATGTCGGAGTTAAAGGTGTCTTCTCCGACTGGCCGGCCACAACAACATATTATGCAAACTGCATGGGGCTTGATTAAGCCTCATTCGCCGCGAGCAGTTTGGCATTCCCGCCGGAAGCCGTTGTATCAATGCTGAGCGCCCGTTCCGCGACCATATAATCCCAGTTTTGGGTACTCGTGATGAGCGGAATGATAGCCCCTTCCCGCGCGGCCACCGCCTTACGATAACGGACAAAGTCATATTCACCGACAGTAAGGGCAACACCGCCGAGAGACGGGAGACTGCTGACGAGCAAGGACGACAGCGGGACGGGCAGAGATGAGATCAACCCTTTTGGAAGTTTTGATTTTTCGAACGCGGCAATCACCTCGTCGGCTTCCAAAGGCGCATCTGCCAGAAGGATTGTATTCCCGGTTAGCAATGCCCGCGTCGCCAGGGGCAGCGCTGACTTTCCGGCGCAGATCATAACGCCTCGTCCATGCAGGCTCAGACGGTTGCTCTCTCCTGTCGGACCGATAAGATCCTTCGGCCGCGGATCATAACCAGCCGCGCTCTCCAGAGCTGTAGTCATCTCCCGAGCCGCGTTTTCACCAAGTCCGCCGACAATATCTCGCAACAGGGAAAGACGGTCATCCTGTCGATCCCATTTTAACTGAGCCTTTCGCGCCTCAATTGCCAAAGCGAGCACTTCTTTTGAAACTGCCGCATCTTCTGTGTCGTCGGAAGATGCCACATGTAACGGCTTCTCACTTTCGGGCTTTTTCATAAATCGTCGCAAGTACAACGGCCCACCCGCCTTCGGGCCCGTACCAGACAGCCCCTCTCCGCCAAAAGGCTGCACCCCAACGACCGCCCCGATCTGGTTGCGATTGACATAGAGATTTCCAACATGAGCCAGATCGCAAACATCCTGAACCCGAGTATCGACACGCGTATGCAGCCCCAAGGTCAGGCCATAGCCGGTGGCATTGATTTTTTCCACGACCTTGCTGACGTCTTGTGCCTTGAAGGTTGCGATATGGAGCACGGGGCCGAAAATCTCCCGCTCCAGTTCGTTAATATCGCCGATACGATAGGCCGCCGGCCCAACGTAGCAGCCCTTGCCTCCTTCCTTCGGTACCGGAATTTTCCGGATCAACTTGCCTTCAGATTCGAGTTTATCGCAATGGGTTTCAATCATTGCTTTTGCCTCTGCGTCGATCACCGGACCAACATCCACCGAAATATCCCAGGGATTCCCGACCCGGAGTTCCGCCATCGCTCCATCCAACATTTTTGTCACCTTCTCCGCGACATCTTCCTGCACATACAGAACCCGCAAGGCTGAGCAACGCTGCCCGGCGGATTGGAACGCCGATGCCACAATATCGCGCACCGCCTGTTCGGGAAGAGCACTGGAGTCAACGATCATCGCATTGAGCCCGCCTGTCTCCGCAATCAATGGTGCCTCCGGATCTGCATTCTCCGCCATTCCACGGGAAATCCGCTGCGCGGTGTCTGTTGATCCAGTGAAGCAGACGCCCTTTACTTGCGGATCGGAGACAAGTGCGGCGCCGACGACCGCCCCGTCACCCGGCAGGAATTGTAGTACATCGCCGGGGATCCCCGCTTCTAGCATCAACTCAATAGCCCGCGCGGCGATGAGAGGCGTTTGCTCCGCCGGTTTTGCAATCACGCTGTTACCCGCGACCAGCGCCGCCACGATCTGGCCCGTAAAAATCGCAAGGGGAAAATTCCAGGGCGAGATACAAATGAAAAGACCTCGCCCGACCATATCGCCATTTGCGGCATCTTCACGCGCCCGCAGCGCATAGTAGCGGCAGAAGTCTGCCGCTTCCCGCACTTCGGCGATACCGTCCATCAGTGACTTTCCCGCTTCACGGCTGAGGAGGGCCATTAACTCGACACGATGTGATTCGTAAAGATCAGCGATGCGTTCCAGAATGGCGGCCCGTTCCTCTGCCGGGACTTGCCGCCAGCCTGGCGCCCCGGACACAGCAACAGTGATGGCCTTTGCCACATCCTGTTCTGTCGCATCAGAGCATTCTCCCACGATATCCGAGAAAAGCGACGGGTTCTTGACTTTATGCAATTTCCCCTCAACCTCTTTGCCGTCAATCCGGGGAACCGCCCGCCATTTATATGCCTTGAACTCATTCCGCGCCTTGTCAAAATCAGCAAGAGTTGCCGGGTTCGGAAAATTGATACCGGATGAGTTTGCACGCGCCTTTCCGTAAATAGCGCTTGGAAGCGGTATTTTATCGTTCGCAATTGAAGGGTACTCAAGAATTGCCGTGACCGGATCGCGCACCACCTTTTCCGGCGGCACTTTCTCATCCAGCACCTGATTAACGAAAGAGCTGTTCGCGCCATTCTCCAGCAACCGCCGCACCAGATAGGCAAGCAGATCTTCATGCACGCCGACTGGCGCATATATCCGGCACCGGTTCTTGTTTTGCTTCATGACCAGATCATGCAGCCCTTCCCCCATCCCGTGGAGGCGTTGAAATTCGAAATCGTCATTCCCCTCCGCCATTTCCAGTATGGCGGCAACCGAATGGGCATTATGGGTCGCGAACTGCGGATAGATATGATCCGTCATCGAAAGAAGCTTTTTCGCGCAGGCGAGGTAACTCACATCGGTCGCGGCTTTTCGAGTGAAAACCGGGTATCCTTCATATCCCATGACCTGGGCGAGCTTGATCTCCGTATCCCAATACGCGCCTTTGACAAGACGCACCATGATCTTGCGGTTCAGCTTTTTGGAGAGCGCATAGAGCCAGTCGATCACATAGGCGGCACGCGGGCCATATGCCTGTACAACCACCCCAAAGCCATCCCAACCCTTCAAATCAGGATTTGAAAGAACAGCCTCGATGATATCCAGGGAAAGATCGAGGCGATCCGCTTCCTCAGCGTCAATATTAAACCCCATGCCGGCATTCTTCGCCTGAAAGACCAGAGACGACAGGCGGGGCACCATTTCATCCAGAACGCGCCTCTTTTGTGTATATTCATAACGCGGATGCAGCGCCGACAGCTTAACCGAAATTCCGGGGTTGCTGCGAATATCATGATTCCGGATACGTTCGGAAATACTGGAGATCGCCTTGGAATAGGCCATGAAATAGCGCTGTGCATCCTCTGCCGTGCGGGCGGCTTCACCCAGCATGTCATAGGAATAGCTGCAGCCTTTTTTCTCCATGCCGCGGGCACGGTCCATCGCCTCCTGGATATTCCGGCCCAGAACGAACTGATGCCCCAGAACCTTCATGGACTGGCTGACGGCGGTGCGGATGACCGGCTCGCCTACCCGCTTCACCAGCTTGCGAAGCTGCCCCACGACATCAAGCGCCCCATCACCAAGCGGATGCACGACCTTTCCCGTCAACATCAGTCCCCATGTGGAGGCATTCACCAGCGGCGAGGAGGAATGGCCGAGGTGCTTGCTCCAGTCTGCGGGCGCGATCTTGTCGCTAATCAGCGCATCCATGGTGATCTCGTCTGGCACCCGCAACAATGCTTCGGCAAGACACATCAACGCGACGCCTTCTTCCGTGGTCAGGCCATATTCACTGAGAAAGGTCTCCATGACGCCGGGATCATCGGCGCGGCGAAGATCTGCGACAAGATGCGCAGCCTTATCGACAATCTCTTTCCGGGCAGCCTCGGATAAATCGAGATCACCGATCAGCTTCCTCACGGCCGCCGCTTCATCCGTAATATAGTGGTTGCGGATATCAGCACGCAGGATCGGTAATTTCTTTTCTGGCATGACGCACCTCGTAAACAGGATTTGACCGGAGTTTTAACTAACCACCCCATACTACCCATTTTAACACAGGCTTTCAGACCAAAATACCAACCTGAATATTACTCTTTGATGGAAAAAGGAAATTAGAATTTACTTTTTTCCTATCGTGAGAGCATTTTGAAGGGTATTAGACCATGAAAATTTTTATGGACGGACTTTAAAGCTGGACACACCGGTTGTCCTTAATGGTGCTGCCATATCCGCGAAATCACACAGGATTTTGCGGGTATCACGGGGATCGATAATTTCCTCAATCAGGAACCGCTCCGCTGACCTGAATGGCGACCGGAGACGATTCAATCTCTCCTCAATTTCTTCCAGCTTTGCCTTTGGATCATCCGACGCTTCAAGTTCGGATTTATAGGCCGCTTCCAACCCGCCCGCAATCGGTAGAGAACCCCAGTCACCGGATGGCCAGGCATAGCGAAGATTGAAACGGCCTGAATTCATATGGGCGGCACCTGCAACGCCGTAGGTTTTACGCACCAAAATGGCGCACCAGGGAACGGTTGCCTGAGCTATTGCCGCCATTGCCCGCACGCCATGCCGGATCGTGGCTTCATCTTCGGCTTTCCGACCGACAAGGAAGCCCGGTATATCGACAAGATGCGCGACCGGCAAATGGAAGGTCTGCGCCAGATCGACAAAACGCAATACTTTTTGCGCGGCACTTGCCGTCCATGCACCACCGTAATGATAAGGATCGCTTGCCATGATCGCGACAGGCCATCCATCCAGGCGGGCAAAGCCGGTAATAACCGAGCGTCCCCACTTCTTGCCAATTTCAAAGAAGCTGTCCTTATCGACAGTCGCTTCGATAATTTTGCGCATTTTATATACTTTGCGGGCGTCTCGTGGAATCGCGTCGATCAGCCATTCTTCCCGCCGGTTCGGATCATCTCCTGTCTCCACCCGCTCGGGCAATTCAAAGACCGACGGCGGCAGGTAGGACAGGAAACGCCGCACCTTTTCGAATGCCTCTTCTTCCGAATTTGCTTCGTCATCAACCGCCCCGTTGCGCGTATGTATATCGGAGCCACCCAATTCATTCTTGGTCAGGATTTCGCCTGTGCGCGCAACAACCGGCGGCCCGGCAACGAACATCTGAGAGGTTTCCTTGACCATGACGGAATAGTGACTTGCCGCGACGCGGGCAGCACCAAGGCCTGCCGTCGATCCAAGTGCCATGGCAACAACCGGCACCTTCGAAAGATTATCGATAACGACATCCCATCCGCGAACCTCAGGCACATAGGTACGCCCCTCAGTTTCAATGGTTTTAACAGAACCACCACCACCTGTGCCATCGACAAGCCGGACCAACGGCAATTGCAAGGAGCTTGCCATGTTTTCCACATGAATCAACTTTTCCCGAATACCGGCGTCGTTGGCCCCGCCACGTACGGTAAAATCATCTCCGGCGACGACCACTCGCCTGCCATTGACGCGCCCGCGCCCAGTGATCAGGTTTGCCGGTTGCACATCCAGAAGATTGCCGTCTGCATCATACTCCCCGCGGCCAGTAGTCGAACCGACTTCTTCAAAAGTGCCGTCATCCAGAAATTTATCGATCCGGTCGCGCACCGTCAGCTTTCCCGCATTTACATGACGCGCAACTTTCTCTTTCCCGCCCATTTGCTGCACAAACTTCTGGCGAAGTTTTAGTTCTTCTATTTCTTTTTCCCAACTCATCCGGATGTCCCCTTTTTTATTGTTATTTTATGGGTTCGGGCCGTAGCGCGAACGCCCCCTGCAGCGTGCTTTTTTTTGAACATCAAAGCCATGTATCGGCCTGCTGTCAACTGCTTCAATCTTGAAGTGACCTATTAACTAGTCGGGCAAAGGGGTATAGCTGTCGTCGCCCGGCACACTATCAAAGCGGTTTTCTTTCCAGCCTTCTTTCGCTTGATCTATTCTATCGCGACTGCTTGAAACGAAGTTCCAGTACATAAAACGAGGCTCCGGCAGTGCATCCCCACCCAAAACGGCAATGACAGTATCCTTCATCGCCGTCAGCGTCACCATTGGATTATTGTCAAGGACCGCGAGCGTTCCTGCCTCCACTGAGGCGCCATCAACATCTACTTCACCCTCGATTACATACACCGCCGCTTCTTCATATTCCGGCGCAAAGGGAATAGATACGCCCGCCTCCAGCTGGATATCAGCAAAGAACAGACGGCTGAGAGTCACAACAGGAGATGTTTCACCAAACAGACTTCCCGCGACCAGACGTCCCCACCATCCCTCACCTCGCAGCTCGGGTAATTCAGACTTGGGCGTATGTTCGAACGACGGATCCGTTTCCTCATGCTCCTTCGGAAGTGCAACCCACATCTGCAATCCATGAACAGACTGTTCAATGCCGCGCATGGCATCGCTAGTGCGCTCAGAATGGACGATACCGCGCCCCGCCGTCATCCAGTTCACATCCCCCGGGCAGATTTCCTGGACCGAGCCGAGACTGTCGCGATGAAGGATGGAGCCCTCGTATAAATAAGTGACTGTCGCCAGTCCGATATGAGGATGCGGCCGAACATCCATGCCCTGACCAGCTTTCAATACTGCGGGCCCCATATGGTCGAGAAACACAAATGACCCGACAGAACGGCGTTTGGCGACGGGCAATAACCGGCGCACCTCAAACCCACCAATATCCGCAATTTTGCCCGTGATACTTAAGGCGATGCTATCCGCTGTCATCTGGTCACCTCTCCGTCATTATTGTGCCGTCCAGCCACCATCGATTGATTGCAAGCTGCCAGTGATATTTTCCGCAGCGTCGCCGCAGAGAAACAGGGCAAGAGCAGCCACCTGTTCAATGGTTGTGAACTTCTTCGTTGCCGCGGCAGCAAGCAGGACATCATTTATTACTTCTTCTTCAGTTATGCCGCGGGTTTTTGCCGTATCCGGAATTTGCTTTTCAACAAGAGGCGTCCAGACATATCCGGGGCAAATCGCATTTACCGTGATGTTGTCCTTTGCCACCTCAAGAGCGGCCGTCTTGGTGAGGCCGGCGATACCGTGCTTGGCCGCCACGTAAGCACTCTTATTGGGAGAAGCGACAAGCGCATGAGCAGAGGCAGTGTTGATGATCCGCCCCCACCCGCGTTTTGTCATCAGGGGAATGGCGTGGTGCATCGTATGAAACGCGGACGTGAGATTGATGGCTATGATCGCGTCCCATTTTTCAACCGGAAATTCCGCGATCGGCGCGACATACTGGATTCCTGCATTGTTTATCAGGATGTCAACGCCACCGAATTCGGCGACGGTTAGGTCAAACATCGCCGCAATTTCATCCGGTTTTGTCATATCCGCCGGGCTATACAGACATTTAACGCCATACTCGCTTTCAAAGGAACTGCGTAGCGCATCAATTTCCGCCGCATCGCCAAAACCATTGATGACAAGATTGCATCCTTCTTTGGCAAGCGCCCTTGCGCATCCCTCACCGATCCCGGAGGTTGAACCTGTAATTACCGCAACCTTATCTTTTAACATTGAAATTCCTTTTCATGCATCCCGTGATGACAGGTTAAGTAATAATCCCGCATCAGATTAATTACAACGGCCAGAAGAATAGAATGGATGGTATTGAAACCGCAATAATAAGAATTTCTAGGGGCAGGCCCATTCGCCAATAATCACCAAACTTATAACCGCCCGGCCCCATGATCAGAGTATTGTTCTTGTGGCCGATCGGCGTCAAGAAAGCGCAGGACGCGGCAACCGCGACGACCATCAGGAATGTATCAGGGTTCACATTCAGCCGGTTTGCGATGTCGAGCGCGATCGGCGCCCCGATGACGGCCGTTGCCGTATTGTTAAGAACGTCCGACAAGGTCATAATCACCACCATCAGCACGGTCAGAACCACCACGACAGGCATCCCTTCCGTCAAATTGACGATACTCCCGGCGATTAAACCCGTTCCGCCCGACTCTTCCAGAGCAACTCCAAGCGGGATCATCGAGCCCAACAGCACAATCACCGGCCATTCAATGTGATTATACACTTCCTGTATCGGAACGATATCGAGAGCGACATATGCTGCCACCACAATCGCCAGAGCAACAGCAAGATAAATCCAGCCGAAACTTGCCGCCGCAATCCCTGCCGCGAAAATGCCCGTCGCTAGTCCGGCGCGGCGATACTGGGTCACAGAAAGCCCGCGCTCGGCCAGCGGCAAAACCCCCAGCCACTGGGCAACTTCAGGCACACGGTCAACAGGCCCCAGCAAAATCAGAATATCGCCCGCCTGTATATCAAGTTTTCGAACTCTCTCGCGAAACTTCTCTCCCTGACGCGAAACGCCGAGCAGGGTGACACCATGACGTGTCAGCAAACGAAGGGACATCGCCGAGCGCCCTTCAATTCGTGCATATCGAGGCACTACGAATTCCATCAGCCCCATACCGCCGGAGGCCGCCTTTTCATGCCGCTTTTCACCGTCAAATTCCAGCTTCATTGCGCCGCGGAACTGATCAATGCTTTTTGCAACCGCATCCACGACAAGGACATCTCCAGCCCGGATCTCCGCATTTCGTGCCTGTCCGGCAAGACGCTTGTTATTTCGAACCAGACCGACCACTGCAGCATCATTCTCGTCCGCGATATCGTCCAGCTCCCTCACCAGCATCCCGATCGCCGGTGACTCTTCAGGAACCAGCAGCTCCGCGAGATACCCTTCCTGATCAAGCAAATCGACAGTTGGCGCCTTGCTGTCCCGTGATCCCGGAATAAGTCTCCAACCGACAACGGTAATAAAGACGATACCGACGATCGCACAGACAAGACCGACAGGCGCAAAATCGAACATGCCAAAAGGAGCGCCCAGAGCCGCCTCCCGATAGGAAGCGATGATGATGTTGGGTGGCGTACCGATCAAGGTAATCAATCCGCCAAGGATGGTTGCGAACGCAAGCGGCATAAGGGTAATACGCGGAGATCGCTTGGCCTTGTTGGAGGCCTGTAAGTCGACCGGCATCAACATGGCCAGCGCTGCAACGTTATTCATAAATGCGGAGAATACCGCGCTCAATCCGCCCATGGCCGCAATATGACTCGAAAGCTTTAAATCAAGCGCGGCCAGTTTTCGGGTAATCAGATCAATCGCGCCGGAGTTCACCAGACCGCGTGAAACGACCAGCACCAGCGCAATGATAATCGTTGCCGGATGACCAAAACCGGAAAACGCCAGTTCTGTCGGAACCAGCCCCAACACCAACGCGATAACAAGTGCAACAAAGGCCACCAGATCATAACGCCAGCGTCCCCAGATCAGCAGCGCGAAGACGACACCGAACAGCGAGAATAAAAGAATTTGGTCAATCGTCATTTGTCATTATCCGAAGCAACGCAGAAAAAAGGGCAGATATCAGGCAGATTTGGCAAGCATTGCGGCCATCATCTGATGGAGGAGGTTGACGGCTTTCAATGGTCGCACCATCACTTTGAAATCCGTGATCCGCCCATCTTGCGCCCAATGGATGATATCAACGCCATTTATGACGACCCCGTCAATAGTGGTTGTGAATTCCAGCATCGCGTCCGCTTCGCCGATGATTTCACGTACATAAGTAAAATCATCCCCGTTCAGAACCTGAAATGCCGCCAGCAAATATTTGCTTGTAATGGCTTTGCCGCGCTGAGGTGTAAAGACGACAGGGCTATGGAACATGGCGTCTTCGTGAAGAAGCGCCGCAAGTTTTTCCGGATCTCCTGTTTTTACGCACTCATGCCAGGCGGCGATGGTATTCTCGATCATCATTCAGCCTTTTCTTCCAACGGATTTGATGAAGAAGGATTAACCATTTCAACACGAATGTCACGCTGTGGAAAGGGAACATTAATGCCTTCATCCTTGAACATCCGCCAAACGCTGACAAGCACCTCGCTCGTGACATTCCGGCATCCGTCCTCCGGGTCGGCAATCCAGAAACGCAGTTCAAGGTCAATGGCGCTATCCCCGAATCCCCGCATCAAACACCGGGGGGCTGGATTGCTCAACACCCGCGGCACATCTGCCGCCGCTGCCTCTATCAATTTTTGCGCTTTCGGGATATCCGTATCATAAGCCACCCCGATCGGAGCACGAAGCCGCACATTTTTCGAACTGTAGGACCAGTTGATTACCTGCTGGGTTATCAGATCCTCGTTCGGGATCAGATACTCCATAGCGTCACGCGTAATGATGGACGCATACCGTGCACCCATCGCATTAACCCGGCCATAGGTCTGCCCGACTTCGATGACGTCCCCCGGCTTGATGCTCCTATCAAGAAGCAGAATAATGCCACTAATCAGATTAGATACGATCTTCTGAAGACCAAAACCGATACCGACACCGAGCGCGCCACTGAAGACAGCGAAAGCCGTAATATTTATACCGGAGTTGGAAAGGATAATCAGTATTGCCGCCGCAATCAGCCCGACCCGCACGAGTTTCGCCGTCAACACTTGAACAGATGGAGTTAAGGCGCGCGATTTATAAATTCTTCCTTCAAGAAACCGCGATAGCCCGAATGTGAACCAGAAGACAATGATACCGGCTACCAGCGCCTTGGCGACGCCCAGCATGGAAATCCGTGTCTCTCCCAGATTGAAGGCAAGGTCTTCGAGAAAGACAAGGGTTGGGTTTAGCAACCCGAGAATATTGAGGGCTGCGACAGTCCAGGCGCAGAAGGCAACGATGCGCGCCCAGATCTTGTTTTGGGCGAGACTGGTGACGATGTTGATAACGATCCAGGCAACCAGTAGTGAACATATTGCGCTGATGATATGAGACGGTGGCCCTACACCTTGGAATATCGCTAGGATCGTGAATTCGATCCCGAGCCAGATGAGCGGCATTGCCAGTGCCGACAGTATCTCGAACGCTCGTGCAAACATGGCACGTTCAGGCATATGATTCTGGAGATTGGCGAGCCCGTGTTGAAACTGTCGGCGTGTGAGGATGGCCACGATCAAACCACCGACAACGGCCAGAACCTGTGAAATAATATTCACATCGGACCCGAGAGCCACAACCTGCTCAAGTCCTTGGCTTAAAAACTCGCGTATGTCATCTGCGTTCATCAGGCCTGAGCTTACCCTGATCAGAGCGGAAATCAAACAACTATCCAGCGTGGATAGGATCCGCAATCAATATTTGATCAAAAAGGATGCGTTGGATTAAATCTATGTGATAAGGTGATCCACAACGAGAAAAACACTAGCCTTTCACCAATGAGAAAGGGCGTCCTTTGTCCTTTTTTAGCTCTCAGAATATCGCAGGCAAACCGCATATTGACAGTGATTATTCGTGGTTTCGTCTCTGCATTTCCGTCCTGATCTCGCTTGTTGGCAGCGCCGGCATGTGGGCCGTCGTTATCGTTTTGCCTGCCGTTCAGGAGGAGTTCGGCATTGACCGCTCGGCCGCCTCCTTGCCTTATACCACCACCATGATCGGCTTTGCCCTTGGCAACTTCCTGCTGGGCAGAATGGTAGATCGTTTCGGTATAGCCTTTCCCATGATGGCGGCAGCCCTGATGCTGACGGCAGGATTTGCGCTTGGCTCACTTTCCGGAAATGTCTGGCTGTTTGCGAGCGCCCAGGGCATCCTTATCGGTATCGGATCCTCAATCACTTTTGGACCGCTGATCGCGGACATTTCTCACTGGTTTGAGCGGCACCGCGGTGTTGCTGTCGCCGCCGCTGCGAGCGGCAATTATTTGGCTGGCACCTTCTGGCCCCTCATTCTGAAAGATGTAATCGCCACGGATGGCTGGCGGGATGCGTATCTGCTTGTCGCAATAGCCTCCTTCGTCATCATGACTCCGATGGCGTTGCTGCTGCGTCGGCGTTTGCCGGCGCAGGTTGTTGACCTTTCAACAGGCACCGTGGTGCCGCCGGTTGTGAAACGGCGCATTGATATTTCACCGCGCGCCCTCCAAATCCTGCTGTGCACCGCAGGAATAAGCTGTTGCGTCGCCATGTCGATGCCGCAGGTCCATATCGTGGCCTATTGTGCCGATCTGGGCTTCGGTGTAACGACCGGAGCGGAAATGCTCTCGATCATGCTTGCGGGAGGGATTGTCAGTCGCCTGCTTTCCGGCTTTCTTGCCGATCATATTGGTGGGGTGCGGACTATTCTCCTTGGCTCTTTCCTGCAATGCGTCGCCCTCTTCCTTTACTTGCCCTTTAACGGTTTGGCTTCTCTCTATATTGTGTCACTTATTTTCGGACTATCGCAAGGTGGCATTGTCCCGAGTTATGCAATTGTCGTTCGGGAATATCTCCCTGCAAAAGAGGCCGGTGAACGTGTCGGTTTGGTTATTATGATGACGGTGATCGGCATGGCATTGGGCGGCTGGATGTCCGGACTTGTCTATGATCTAACCGGTTCCTACCAAGCTGCATTTATAAACGGCATAGCCTGGAACATGCTGAATATGGGTATTATGGCGCTGTTGCTCTGGAGAACTCGTGAAAGAAGCGCTGCGCCCGTCTGACTTGCAACTGGAATGTTCGTGGCGAGAAACCATGTCGAATGCGGCACAGGTCACCATGGCTATAAGCAGAAAGCTCATTCACTAACTTCAGAATTAAACCGAAACGTGTTCATATATGTAGATGCTATCACTTTGACATAAACGGGAGGAGCCGTTATGTTTTTGGTGAAAACGGGGATCAGCCGAAAGATTAGTTGCAATGATGAATTTGCGTCCTGCCTTGATCGCAATTCTATTCAGCATGGGGCTCACTGCAACGTCAGTGGCGGATGATGCGCCGCTTCTCATCCTTGATGATGCATTAAGCCTTGCCAAAGCCCAGAACCTGCAACTCAAGAACGCCGATCTGCAGATCAACGTGGTCGAAGAACAGAAAAAGGCCGTCGAATCCAAACAGTTTCCTCAGCTTTCCGCCCATGTTCGTGGCCTGCAGAATTTCGTTGATAACGAATATACCTTTGAGCAAGGATCACTGGGAACCGTTGGCGGCTTGCCCGTGCCGTCCAGCAATGTGTCCATTGATACGACAAACGGCTTTACAACGCATTATTCACTGACAGCGACACAGCCGCTTGTAGGGCTCTATGAGATAGGCCTGAATGTCGATAAGCTTAAGACGGAACAGGAGATCGCACGCCAGCAATCCCGCCAGACGGAGCAGTCCGTTACCTTGCAGGTCAAACAGCTTTACTATCAGATACTGAGTGACGAAAGCGCTATTGAAGCAACCAAATCCTCGATCCGGTTCAATGAAGAGCTCGTCAAAATCCTGAAGGACAATGTCGCCCAGAAAACCGAACTGGAGTATCAGCTTTTAAATGGAGAAGCGCAGCTGGCCTCCACCCGCCACCAGTTATTCGTGCAGCAGAACGATATCCTGACAGCAAAGCAACAACTCAATGTTCTGCTGGGGCGTGAGATTTCAACCCCCTTCCGCGTCAGTCCCGCGAAAGCCAGTCCGTCTGTCGCCTTTAATCCGGATGACGCCGCCGATCAGGCGATTGCCCGCAGACCGGAGACAATGCAGGCGCGCCTTCAGGTGGAAGCTGCCGAAACCGGGATCGAAATCGAGAAAAGCGCCTACCTGCCGGAAGTCAATCTGATGGCGAGCTATGGCCGCTCGGAAAATACCACCTTGTTGCCGGACGAAAGCATGTATGTCGGCCTGATCGCAAAATGGGATTTTTTCACCTGGGGCGGTAACGCAAGTAATGTTGCCGGCTCTCGCCTCGCACTGAAACAGGCGCTCAACTCCCTGCGCGACAATGAGGACCAGATTCGTGCGGAGGTGAGCCAGAACATCCGTGCGCTGGAAGTCGCAAGAACGCTGGTGCCGGTTACGGAAATGGCAAAGAAGGCAGCCGAGGAGCAATTGAGGGTGAGCTTTAATCAATACAAGGCACAAACCATCCTCCTCAGTGATCTGCTGAATGCACAGGCCCAGCTGGAAGAGGCAAATGACAATTATCATCAGGCGCTGCTCGGGGTTTGGAATGCCAGCGCCGAGCTTGAGCAGGCACTGGGAGAAGAGTAGATGCCATCGCGTTTTATTGCCGCAGTTGGCGTCACGCTTGGACTGTCCTTTCTGACAGCCTGCGATTCGGAAGAGACCCAGCAGGTCGCTCCGCTACAACCGGTGCGAACCGAGGTGCTTACTCAGGGTGCTCTCAGTAACGACATTCGCTATAGCGCCAATATCGAGGCCAACACGCAGGTCAATGTCACCTTCAAAGTGACAGGCTATGTCACGGAACTCATGCAGATAAAAGGAAGTGACGGGACCGATCGTGCAATTCAGGCCGGTGACGTGGTGACCAAAGGCGATACGCTGGCCACGTTGGACTCCAAGGATATTCGCGATAGTCTGGTTCAGGCAAACAGTCAAGTATCTGCTGCGCAGGCCAATTTAAACAAGGGCAAACAGGACTTTGACCGCGCAACCTCCCTGTTCAACTCCGGCAGTATGACCGCGCCAGATTATGACAGTGCGAAGCAGGAGTATGAGAACGCCCTGGCGCAGATGGAAAATGCCAAGGCCGCCCAAAAAATCGCGGAGAACAACGTCAATGATTTTGACCTGACCGCCCCGCTCGACGGCGTGGTCCTGCAGCGCAATATCGATGTCGGGACACTTGCAAACCCACAAACAGTTGCTTTTGTCATCGCCGATACGAGTACCGTCAAGGCGGTTTTCGGCGTCCCTGACAGCCGGGTGCAATCCCTGGAAATAGGTAATGCGCAAACATTGACAACCCAGTCCTATCCGGAACGGGTCTTTACCGGGAAAATATCCGAGATTGCCCCCTCCGCCGATACCAATAGCCGGGTTTTCGACGTTAAGATAAATCTGGATAACGAGGACGAGCTTCTGAAGGTCGGGATGATTGCCTCGCTCAACCTGCCGAAAGAGACAGCTGACGCTCACCAGGGATCCCTTGTCCCGCTTGCGGCAATTGTCCGTTCCAAGAATGACGCCAAGGGGTATGCGGTTTTCGTACTGAAAACCGAAGACTCCAAAACAATTGCGAGCCTCACAGATGTCAAACTTGGTGACGTACATGGCAACCGGATTACGGTTCTTTCCGGATTGGCCCCGGACGACCAAGTTGTCGTCAATGGTACGGCCTTTTTGAGGGATGGCCAGCAGGTCGCGGTCATTCCGTGAGGAATTCGGCTGAGGGGATGGGGGAATACTACCGGTGAAAGATATTACGGAAACCCACAATACCGCCCGCTATTTCACCGAGAACCGACACATCGCCTGGGTGCTGTTGATTGCCGTATTCATGTGGGGGATTTACGGGTATCTCTCAATGCCCAAGGCCAAGGATCCGGCAATCCAGGTACGTGTCGCCTCTGTTATCACGAGCTGGCCCGGCGCCGATGCCACCAAGATCGAGCAGCTCCTCACCCGCCCCATTGAAGAGCAGATCGCCCTAAGTTCAACGCTTCACCCGGTCAGCCCGACAAAGTTTGCAGTAAAATCACTTACGCTGCCCAATCTCTCCATTGTTCAGATCCAGCTTGAAGAGACACTGACTGACACCAAGGCTGCCTTTAATGAAATAGACCTCAACCTGAAGGCGCTTGACCTGCCGGACGGGGCGGGACCGATCCAGTTTAATGACGGATTTGGCGATACAGCGGCAATCCTGATGACGGTCGCAAGTCCCACTGAAAACCCGGTAGAAATCTCGCTCCGGGCCCGTGATATTAGGGCCGCGATCGAGGCAGCTCGCGCACAACAACCGGCAAATTCCGCCGCCCGCCGCTCCCTTATAGTTGTGATGCCGCGGGATATTGCCCTAACCACACCGGCGCAGGATATGGATCTCTTCAAGGACTATTTAGTCAATAAGAATGACGTCACGGATGCCATTTCATTAACTGGCGCGGGGTTCATCGGCCTGGATGTCTCCACAGCCCTTACCGACAACGAGTTGTCGGCGGAGCTCAATGCGTTCCTGAAGGAAAAGCTTGCGCAGGTCAGCTTCCATGAGGATGCCTGGCCCGCGATCATTATCGATGACCCGGCGCAGACAGAAACCAAACTGCTTGCCTCCCCCGGCGGCAAGTACAGCTATCGGGAACTTGATAATTTTACCAACCTGATTATCCGCAACCTGCAAACCATTCCGCTTGTTACCGTAGTCAACAGTTCCGGTGTCGTTGATGAACGGATTTACATGGAGTATTCGCAGGATCTTCTTGCGTCCTATGGCCTAACGCCAAGCGATGTCAGCGGCGCGATTGCTGCGCGTAACAGCGATATTTCCGGCGGTGAATTTTATGCCAGCGGATCAAATGTGCTGGTCGAGCCGGTCGGAAAATATACTAGCCCGAACCAGATAGGCGATACGGCGTTTACAAAATCCCCCTCCGGCGCGCCGGTTTATCTTCGCGATATCGGGGAGGTCGTGCCCGGCTATGAGTCTCCCCCGTCATTTCTGAACTACTACAACTGGCGGGATGAGAACGGCAACTGGCAACGTGGAAAGGCAATCTCTCTCGCTATCCAGATGCGGGACGGCGGCCAGATTGGCAAGTTTGGCGAGGCGGTCGATGCTGTTCTGAAGCAGGTGCAGCCACATTTACCCGATGATCTGGTAATCAAGCGAATTTCGAACCAGCCATCGCAGGTCGCGGAAAACATCGATCTGTTTATGACCGCCCTGATAGAAGCCATCGTGCTTGTCGTCTTTATCTCCCTGATCGGTTTCTGGGAGTGGCGCTCGGCCTTGCTCATGATGGTGTCGATCCCGATCACATTGGCCATGACCTTCGGCATCATTGATACGCTGGGAATTCAGTTGCAGCAGGTTTCCATCGCTACATTGATTATCGCCTTGGGCCTTTTGGTGGATGATCCCGTTGTCGCGGGTGACGCCATCAAACGAGGTCTTGCCGCAAAGGAGCCACGCATCCTGGCGGCGTGGCTGGGTCCGACAAAACTAGCCCATGCGATCATGTTTGCAACCATCACAAATGTGGTCGCTTATCTGCCATTCCTGCTGTTAACCGGCAATACAGGTGAGTTCCTTTATAGCCTGCCGATTGTGATGACAACGGCACTTGTCTGTTCCCGGCTTGTGTCAATGAGCTTTCTGCCATTCCTAGGTTATTATCTCCTTCGAGCGCCGACAAAACCCGAACGAACGATTGAGGAACGTCGAAGCAAAGGATTTACCGGACTTTATTTTCGCGTCGGAAGTTTCCTGATAAATCACCGGAAAAAAGCGTTGTTGGCTTCTTTTGCCTTTCTTGCCCTTATCATTCCACTCAGCAAGACATTGAAAACCTCCTTTTTCCCCGATGATGTGCAGTATCTGTTTTATGCGGACATTTTCCTCAGGAACAACGCGACGATTCACGAAACTCAGCGGGTTGTAGAGGATTCCGTAAAAATCATCGAAGAGGTCGCCGCGAAGTTTGGTGCCGATCTTGGCTCGGATGAAGGTGGTGATCCGCTACAATCCATCACCAGCTTTCTTGGTGGTGGCGCGCCACGCTTCTGGTTTTCCGTCACGCCGCAATTGCATCAACGCAATTATGCGCAGCTGGTCATGCGACTGGATAATAAGGATCTGACAGCCGAGCTGATTCCCCCGCTCCAGGAAGCCTTAAGCTCCAGGATTCCCGATGCCGTTATCGATGTACGCCAACTCCAGACCAACCCTGTTCCCTATCCGGTGGAGATCAGACTGGCGGCAAAGTCCGCTGTTCAGTCTGAAGGACCGGAATCGGAGGCGGAAATCGCCACACTTCGTCGGCTTGCCGGAGAGGTTGTTGAGATTCTCAGCAAGGCGCCCAATGCAGCGCGGCCGAGAGACGACTGGGGCGGTGAATCTCTCCGGCTCCGGATAAATATCGATGCGGACCGGGCATTCCTTGCCGGCGTTACAAACCAGAATATTGCCGCCTCTTCTTCCGCAGGCCTGAACGGTAATCAGGTCACCACCCTACAACGCGGCGACAAGAATATTCCCGTTGTCTCAATCCTGAAACCATCTGAACGGGCGCAGCTTTCCGACCTTGAAAATATCTACGTGTTTGCCTCAACCAGCAACGAGAAAATTCCGCTCGGGCAGATTGCCACGGTGGAATATCAACTCCATACAGAGAGAATTCAGCGTGAAGAGCATTTTCGGACGGTGAATGTCCGCGCCTTTCCTCTGGCAGGCGTTCTTCCGTCCGAAGTTATGGCGGCTATCAAGGATGACCTTGCCGTGTTTGAAGAAAAACTGCCACCTGGATTTTCCATGGAAGTTACCGGCGAACAGGCGAATGCGCAGCAAGGATTCAAGCAACTATCCAAAGTCATGGCAATTTCCATCGGCCTGATCTTTGTCGCCCTCGTGTTTCAGTTCAAAAACGCGATCAAGCCGCTCATTGTTCTTGCCGCTGTTCCCTATGGTGTGATCGGCGCCCTTATTGCCCTGGCGATCGCTGGCAGTCCATTCGGTTTCATGGCATTTCTGGGTATCGTTGCGCTGATCGGCGTGATTGTCAGCCATATCATCGTCCTCTTCGACTTTATCGAGGAAATGCACGAGAAGGGCGAGCCGTTGCGCGAGGCCTTGCTGGATGCCGGTATCGTCCGATTGCGACCGGTTCTGATAACCGTCGGTGCAACCGTCTTTGGTCTTGGGCCCCTGGCATTGCATGGCGGACCGTTATGGCAGCCGCTTTGCTACGCCCAGATCGGAGGGTTGACCATTGCGACCTTTACGACGCTGCTGCTTGTTCCCATAATCTACTCAATCTTCGTTCTCGACCTGAAGGCCGTCAAATGGGAAGAACGTGAAACGGCGATTGCCTGAAGCAAAGGAATGACAAAGCCGCAACATTGTCGGTATACTCATTCGCAGTAAAAGCTGCGGCACCAAGAGCGTGTCCGTGCGTATGGTTCTTACCAAAGGAAGAGTGAAGTTGAGAAGAATTTCAGGCGCCGCTATCGGCCTGTTGCTAATAAGTATTATTATATCCCCTGCTCAATCCGCAGAAATCATGCGATGCAGTCATGAGCTTCCGCCCGATAATCATATAGCCAAGGTCATTGATCAATGGGCCGTCGAGATTGAGACCCTCACGGAAAATGCCATAGATGTGCAGATTAATGGCGCCGGAAGCCTGGTTCAGGCGTCCAGAAATGCCGCCGCGGTAAAAGCCGGAGAAATTGAATGCGCTTTTTCAATGAACAGCGAATGGACGAGCACCCTGCCACTGATGGATGTTACGTTAGAACCATTTGCCCTTCGCAACGTTGAAATTCTCGAAAAATGGGATGAATCCGATGCGGCACATCTGCTAGAGGAGAAAATCAAGGAAACCGGCCTCACCAATATTGCATGGCTATTCACTACATGGCGAACGGCGATAACGTCCAAAGGCAAGTTTCTGGTAAAGCCCGGGGACTTTGACGGCATCCGGATACAGGGACTAGGCCCAATCTCCAATTCCTCTTTTACGGCAATGGGGGCGGCAGCCGTCGATATGTCCGATATTGAGGCCGTTGAAGCGCTGAAGCAGGGTGAGCTGGATGCAGGGCTCACCAATGTTTCATCTGCCCTGTCTGCACGTTATTTCGATGTTCAGAACCATGTTACGATCCTGCCGTTACTAACCATCTTTTATAACGGCTATCTTAATTCGGAATGGTACAACGGTCTGTCAGAAGCGAACCGACAGGCGATACAGGAGGCGAGCGATAAGGCGGCCCTCTGGGCAATAGAAGCAAGTGAAATCTCGGCGGCCGCGGCCCCTCGGCTCCTTGAGGAGGAAGGAATGCGTGTGCATATTGCGACACCTGCAGAAGTGGAGGCCTTGAAAAACATCATGCGCCCTGCCTTCACGGATGCTTTTCTCAAAGCAACGGGGATCGAAGGTGCTGAGCTGATCGAGCTTGTCGAGAATATTATGTGACCAGCGTCCAGGCTATCCTTCCATTTGTAAAAGAAAATATGTGCCTTGAGAGAACTTTAATGCCTGCCAATATAGTACTACGCAAAATCAACCGTCTATTATTCAAGGCAGTTGTTTCAGGAGAAGCTTAATGGTTGAAGATATTTGGCTTCGTCTCGCCAAACACTATGATGACATCAAAAGCATTCCCCTCGTAAAACAATTCGAGCGGAACCCGGCGCGGTTTGAAGAGTTTTCCCTGCTCCTTGATGACATGCTGCTGGATTATTCAAAGACCAGCATTGATGCAACTGCCCGTGACCTGTTGCTGGAGCTCGCAAAAAGCACCCATCTGGAACAAAAGCGCGACGGCATGTTCGGCGGCGCCCCTATCAATAAAACAGAAGGACGCGCCGCCCTTCATACCGCACTTCGGAACCTCGAAAATAAACCGGTCTATGTCGACGGCAAAGATGTGATGCCGGATATTACGGCGACACGGGAAAGAATGGCTGCATTTGCCGACGGAATTCGATCAGGCGCCATCACAACATATGAGGGCGATCCTTTCACGGATGTCGTCAATATCGGAATTGGCGGCTCCGATCTGGGCCCTGCCATGGCCACACGGGCCCTCGCCCCCTATCATGACGGCCCGCGCCTTCACTTTGTCTCCAATATCGACGGGGCGGATATCGCGGATACTCTTAAAACACTCGATCCGAAGAAAACACTTTTCATCATCGCATCCAAAACATTTACAACAATCGAAACCATGACAAATGCCCATACGGCAAAGGCGTGGGTTTCAGCGGCACTTGGCTATGCCGCGACAAGGCATTTCGCGGCAATCTCATCTGCAGTTGAAAAAGCGGCAGATTTCGGCATTGACCCGGATCGTGTTTTCGGGTTTGAGGACTGGGTAGGCGGACGCTATTCCGTCTGGGGCCCGATCGGTCTCTCTCTGATGATCGCCATTGGAAAAAGCCACTTCGCCGATTTCCTGCGAGGGGCCTATGAAATGGATTGCCATTTTCAATCCGCCCCGCTTGAAAGCAATATGCCAGTGATGCTCGGCTTGATCGGCATATGGCACAACAACATCTGCGGATATAACAGCCGCGCCGTCCTGCCCTACGACCAACGGCTCGGTCGTCTGCCTGCTTATCTGCAACAATTGGATATGGAAAGTAACGGCAAGAGCTTTACTTTAAGCAGTGATCCTGTCAGCCGGATGACCGGCCCCATCGTCTGGGGGGAACCCGGCACGGACGGACAGCATGCATTTTATCAACTTCTCCACCAGGGAAGTCATGTGATACCATGTGAATTTCTTGTTGCCGCGCAATCTCATGAAGCTGATTTGCAGCACCACCACGATCTGCTCCTTGCCAATTGCCTGGCCCAGTCTGAAGCCCTGATGCATGGGCGCACCCTTGCCCAGACAACCGATGTGCTCAAGAAAAAGGGCGCTTCTGATGACCGGATAAACCAGGCGATCCATCAGACGTTCCCTGGAAATCGCCCTTCTACCACCTTGCTCTATCGCAAGCTCGATCCCCCGACACTTGGCCGGATCATTGCGCTCTATGAACATCGGGTCTTTGTTGAAGGCGCTATCTGGGGCGTCAACAGCTTTGATCAATGGGGCGTTGAACTTGGCAAGGAATTGGCTGCCCGCCTGCTCCCCGTTATCGAGAACGAGCAACCCACGGAGAGCAACGATGGATCAACAGCGGGCCTGCTGGAAACGCTTTTCCGCCTTCGTCGGGACGAGTTCTAATCGAGTAAGTGGCAGGAAGCCAAATGGCCATTCCCGCGATCTTTCAGTTCGGGAACCACGCTATGACATTTCTCCATTGCAACCGGGCAACGCCCTGCAAATCGGCAGCCTTTTGGCAAATTAATCGGGCTTGGCGGATCCCCGATGAGCGGAACACGCTTTTCACTGCCATCGCGCGCCCGCGCTTTCGGCACCGCCGCAAGAAGAGCCTGGGTATACGGATGCTGCGGATTTGAGAAGAGCGAAATACGATCCGCCTGCTCGACGATCTGCCCCAGATACATAACCGCAACATGATCGCAAAGGTGCTGGACTACACCAAGGTCATGGCTGATGAACAGATAGGTTACGCCAAGTTCCTCCTGCAATTTACGCATCAAATTGAGAATTTGCGCCTGAACAGCAACGTCCAGCGCCGAAACTGGCTCATCGCAGACAATCAGTTCCGGTCGGGTGGCTAGCGCCCGGGCGAGCCCGACACGCTGACGCTGGCCGCCGGAAAACTGGTGCGGGAACAGCTTTGCAAGTTCGGGGCGCAATCCAACCTGGACGAAGAGATCATGGACCATCTGATCGCGATCCGCCTCGGCCCCTATTTCCATAAGATCAAGCGGTTCTCTGACGATATCGCCCACCCGACGGCGTGGATCCAATGACGAATAGGGGTCCTGAAACACCATCTGGACCTTACGCCGCGCCGCGCGAAGCTCTTCCTTTTCAAGCGCACTTATTTCAGCATCGCCAATGCGAATAGTACCATCGGTAATCGGCACCAGCCGCAAGACAGCAAGAGCGGTAGTCGTTTTTCCTGATCCGCTCTCTCCCACTATTCCAAGTGTCTTTCCTCTGGGAACAGAAAAACTCACGCCATCCACCGCATGAACAACAACGGATTTCCGGAACAGCTTCTTGCTGCCGAAATGAACTTTCAGATCGCGGACTTCCAGAAGCGGGTCTTCACTCATACCGCCACCACATATTTGATGTTGTAACAAGCAACGGCATGGACGCCATCAACCAGCTCGATAGGCGGCCGCTCTTCCTCGCAGACGTCAGTCTTATAGGGGCATCTCGGTGCAAAGGCACAGCCCTTGCCCAACTCGGTCAAGGAAGGGACAACCCCTTTAATCTCACTCAGATAAGGCCTGATCTCCGACGGATTTTCCTCCAGATGCGGAACACAGGCGATCAGGCCCCTCGTATAGGGATGCTGCGGATTGGAAAGAATATCCTCCGTCTTGCCGGTCTCGATGATATGCCCGGCATACATGACAGCCACCCTGTCCGCCAGTTCGGCAATTGCCCCCATATCATGCGTAATCATGATAATAGCCGTGCCGGTTTCCCGTTGCAGGTCTTTTAAAAGATCAAAAATCTGGGCCTGTACTGTGACGTCGAGTGCCGTCGTCGGTTCGTCCGCGATCAGGATGCGCGGACGGCAGGAAAGCGCCATGGCGATCATAACCCGTTGTCTCATTCCGCCGGACAGTTCGTGCGGATAGGCCCGCGCGCGGATTTCCGGCTCCGGAATACCGACCTTCGTCAGCATTTCAACGGCTCTGTTCCAGGCGTTCTCCTTCGTTATTTCCTCATGCAGCAAAACACATTCGGCAATCTGGTCGCCAACACGGAAAACTGGGTTAAGCGACGTCATGGGCTCCTGGAAAATCATGGAGATAATACCTCCGCGTACCTGGCGCATACGAGATGTCGGAGCCTTCACCAGGTCCTCTTCCTCCAGCAGGATGGAGCCGCTGGAGATCTTTCCGGGCGGACTCGGAACCAGGCCCATGATTGACAACGCCGTCATACTTTTGCCGCAACCAGACTCACCGACAATTCCGAGGATTTCACCGCTTTGCAACTCAATTGAGATCTCATTCAGCACCCTAGCGTTTCCCGCCCGCGTCTTGAAATCAACAATCAGGTCATTGATGGAGAGGATAGCCGACATTACCGCTCCCTCAGTTTCGGGTTGAAAGCATCGTTGAGACCATCCCCGACAAGGCTGAACCCCAGCACAGTCAGAAAAATCATAAAGCCGGGCAAGGTCACGACCCACCAGCCATCAAGAATATATTCCCGCCCGGCGCCAATCATCAGCCCCCAGCTAAACACATTCGGATCGCCAAGCCCCAAAAAGCTGAGGCCTGCCTCAAAAAGGATCGCGATGCCCACGGTCAAGGTCGCCGCAACGATCAGCGGCGCAAGCGCATTTGGCAGGATCACCCGCCATATGATCCGCTGGTTCCGCGCACCAATCGAACGGGCCGCATTCACATATTCCAGGCCGCGAATACGGAGAAATTCCGCCCGCGTGAGCCGGGCCGTCGTTGGCCAGCTTACAATACCAATTGCGAGTGCAATGACGTAAATTGTCGGGGAAAACAAGGTCACCAGAACCATTGCGAAAAGCAGCGCTGGTAAAACCTGAAAAAACTCCGTGACCCGCATCAGAAATTCATCGACGAAGCCGCGATAAAAACCGGCGAACGCTCCTACCAGAATACCGATTGTTATTGTAATCAAGCCGGCGACCAGCCCAACATAAAGTGTCGCTGATCCTCCATGGACAAGTCCCGCAAGTATGTCCCGGCCAAGATAATCCGTACCAAGCGGAGCCTGTTCCGCCACGCCCGGTGGCGTCAATGGCGCCCAGACAATCTCGAACGGGTCGACCGGATAGAAAACGGGCCCGACGAATGTGAACAGTATGACAAGGATCAAAATCAGAATGCCAAGCATCCCCGCCCAGCTTTGCCGGAAAGCATGCACGGCCTCCCGCAGCGGGCTCTGGCTTTGAACAATCTGGATACTGTTGTCCACCGCTGCCATCCTACCCTTCCTTTCGAATTCGCGGATCGACCAGCCGATAGACGAAATCCGTGATCAGGTTCGCAATAATTACCAGCACCGAAGAGAAAAACAGGATTCCGAGGATAGTCGGATAGTCTCGGGCGAGAATCGCATCAAACGCGAGGGTCCCCAGTCCTGGCCAGCTGAATACGGTTTCCACCAGAACCGCACCGGAAATGATACTGCCGAACTGGAGGCCTGCAATCGTGACAACCGGCAAAATTGCATTCCTCAGGGCATGATGCCCATAGACCTTGATCTCCGCCACACCCTTAGCCCGGGCTGTGCGGATATAGTCGGATCCCAATATCTCCAGCATGCTCGCGCGTGTGAGGCGCGCATACTGCGCCAGATACACAATGCCGAGCGTGACGGCCGGCAATACCAAATGATAGAGAATATCGATCATACGGCTGAAAATGCCGCCACCTTTTGTAATGTCATACATGTTCGCAATAGGGAAAATCGGATAGACCCAGGCGAAGAGAATAACCAGCATCATGCCGGTCCAGAAGATGGGCGCCGAATAGCCGATCACCGAAATCAGTGTCACCAGCCCGCTAACGATACCTTTTGGTTTATGGGATGCAAGGACGCCGAGAAACGTTCCAACCAGGATCGCGAACAGAAGGGCCGTCGTGACAAGCAGGATCGTCGCGCCCGCGCGCCCCGCCACCAGATCAAGCACCGGCGCGTTATAGAAAAAAGACTGGCCAAGATCTCCTTGCAATGCTCGCCCCAAATAAAGGCCAAGCTGCACATACACGGGCTTGTCGAGACCATAGTTCTTACGGATATCGGCAAGCATTTCCTCCGTCGCGCCCCCCATCTCCCCGGCAATTACATCTGCCGGATCGCCCGGCGCAAGATGGATCAGGAGGAAGTTAAGAACCAGAACCGCCAGAATCAGGAGAAAGGCGTGCAATAAGCGACGGACGACCATAAATGTCATTGTCATGACCGGACCGTCCGCTGCGGTTTGTTCATACGCAGATGCATATTACTTAATATATACCTCATCAAGCGGCGACATAGCGCCCCAGATCGTCAGCGGCGGATTGCCGATTTGCTTGTTATATGCGGTATGATAGGGAAGCACGTTGATATATACGAGAGGCGCATCATCAACGATGATTTCCTGCGCCTTTTTATAAAGTGCAATGCGTTTCTCCTGACCAAGTTCCGACCCTGCTTCGTTCAGCAGTTTATCCACTTCTTCATTGCAGTAACTCTGGGTATTTGACCAGATCACACCTTTCTTGATGTTGTCACACAGATAGGTGCGGTGCACACCGATAACCGGATCGCCCCAGTTAAAGACAATGTCCATGCTCATATCGAAATCATGTCCGCCGACACGCTTGGCCCAGGTTGGAAAGTCCGGGGAAGCGCGGAGTTCAACATCAATCCCCACTTTCTTGAGCTGGGATTTCAGATATTCGGCAACCCCCTTCTGAAGCTCGGCTGATCCCGGGATATAATCGATTGTGAGCTTGAAGCGCATATCGCCATCTCCGCGGGCAAACCCGGCATCATCAAGCATGGCATTCGCCTTGTCGAGATCAACATCATATTTTTCCGCATTGTCCGCATAAAACGGGCTTCCCGGAACGATGGGGCCCGTCGCTGCCTTGGACTGACCGGCCAACAACGCATTTATGATGAAATCACGGTCCATGGCATAGGCAATTGCCTGACGTACCTTCTTGTCTTTCAGATACTCATTTTGCGTATTGAATGCCAGCCAGTTAATCGGGCCCACGGCTTCATAGCCCCTGTCCGTAACGACAAGCTTATCGTTCTTTTTCAGCCGGGCAATGTCCTTGGTTGGCGCTAGGAACGGATACATATTGATTTCCTCCGTATCCATGGCCAGGGCAACACTTGTTGGATCTTTGTAGTTTTTGATAATGATCCTGTCGAGATACGGACGCCCTTCAATGAAATAGTCCGGATTTTTCTCCAGAATGATGTATTCACCCGGCTTGAACTCCACAAACTTGAACGGGCCTGAACCGACCGGCGCGTTGTTTGCCGGATGGCTTTTCGGATCCTGTCCGTCGCCATAGACATGCTTTGGAATAATCGGCAGAAGCGCGCTCGACATCGCGAGGAAGGCCGCCGGATGCGGTTTATCGAAATTGATGACAGCGGTAAGAGGGTCGGGCGTATCTACGCCGGTCACCGGGGCGAACATCGATTTGAAGGGATGGTTCTCCTTCACGGTTTGCAGGGAAAAGGCAACGTCTTCAGAGGTGATCGGCTTCCCGTCATGAAACTTCGCATTTTCCCGAAGTTTCAAGGTAATGCTTTTCCCGTCATCGGAAACGCTCCAGCTTTCCGCCAGATATGGCTGTGCTTCCCATTTGTCATTAAAGCGCAGCGGCGTAGCAAAAATCTGGGTGCCCGGCATGGCCGTCGCAATGCCCGATTGTACGGCCGGGTTGAGATGCCGCGCTTTTTGCGTTGTGCCCATAACTAGCGTCCCACCATTTTTCGGCTCATCCGCCTGTCCTATTGTGGCCGTGCCAACGGTCATGAGCATCGCCGTCGCAGCCGCCATAAATCCTAATTTTCTCATCCTGCCTCCTGAGATTTTCAATAATTTTTTTAACTATAATTGACTGTAATCAGGCTAATTCAGGGACCTTCATTCGTAAAATATATTTTTATGCTGTTATTAATACATTTTTCCGATCATCAGCAGGAACGCGCCCTTCGGGTAAAACTGCCCGATTGAACGCCCCGCTATCGCGCAACCGGATGCATGTGTTGATCACAACATGATCGACCTTGCTCAAATGAGCATCGTCGCGATGTATAATGCCATATTCGACCGCCCGGTAGCCGGGCGTCAGCGGTATCCGCACAAGATCGCCAACCGTATATTGCTGTTTCTGCAATGATCTGAGATTGAAGATCGAATAACCGAGCCCCGCCGCAACCATACTGCGGACCATTTCCGCGGATTGTGAGGAGTAGGCAACGCGAGGCGTCAGGTCATCCTGATTGAACAGTCCGAACATATAGTCACGGGTCTCATCCAGATCGAGCAATACCATCGGTTCATGGCAGATATCCTTCAGTGACAACATGCTTCGATCCGCCAGCGGATGATCATGCGGCAAGACGATATGTGGGGGTGCAACGAATAACGGCACAAAGGCAATGTTCATGGCAAGATGTGCGCTGACCCCAATCGCCAGGTCAATTTTACCATCAACCACCTGCCGCATATTCTGAGCTATATCGCCTTCTGTCAGATGTATGGAAATCCCGGGATGATTATCCGCAACGGACTTGGTGATGAGCGGCAGGATGATTGGTGCCGCTGGCGTAAAGCAGCCCATCCGAACGGCCCCCTTGATCGCCTTTGCCTGTTCATCCACCGCCTCTTCAAATGTGAGATGCGCTTTCAGGAGTTGCCGGGAGTTGGACAGGAAAACATGGCCAAACTGCGTTACGCTGATGCCTTTGGAAGGTAATCGTGTGAAGAGCTTCTTGTTTGTCTGAATTTCAATGGCATCAATCGCCGACGAAATGGAGGAAGCCGATATATTGAGGGCCTTGGCAGCTCCGGTGATAGATTTATGCCGGGCCGCAACATCAATATATGTCAGCTGCTTTAAGGTATAGCGCATCAATTCCTCTGGTTTTTATTAGAATAACCCCGGAATAAACTATTTTTCAGAGGTTAAAGAGAGGCTTAAACTCTGTCTACCAAAAACGAATTCAAGAGGGACATATTTTGTCGGCTATCACCGTATTCAGCGCAAAAAAGATCATCACTATGAATCCAGCGCGCCCGACCGTCACCCATGTTGCGGTGCGTGACGGCAAGATTATCGCCACCGGCACGATTGACGATATTCAGGGCTGGGGCGATTACACTATCGATAACAGCTTTAAAGACAAGGTGATCATGCCTGGCCTCGTCGAAGGGCATTGCCATTTGATGGCGGGAGGAATCTGGAAGTTCGTATATGTAGGGTACCAGGACAGGATAGATCCGGATGGCAATGACTGGCCCGGCGTCAAAACACTGGAGGATGTGCAAGCGCGGCTGGCGGATGCCGAAGCAAAACTCGGCCCGGACGAACCACTTGTGGCCTGGGGCTTTGATCCGATCTTCCTTATGGACAGGCGGCTTGACAAAACAGACCTGGATGCCGTCAGCAGTTCACGCCCTATCGCTGTTATGCATTCCAACTTTCACTTGATGACCGTGAATTCCACCTCCCTAAGCCTCGCGAATTATGTTGCTGACATGGATATCGAGGGCATAGCAATCGGACCTGATGGCACCCCTAACGGTGAGTTACAGGAGATGGCCGCCATGTTCCCCATCATGCGGCGTCTTGGCATAAATTTCAGGGAAGTCGGCCGATCCAGAGAAAGCGTCATTGATTTTGGAAAAGTCTGCAACCGGGTCGGCGTGACGACAGCTGCCGATCTGATCAACGATCTGCCGGACGAGGACGTTGCCGAAATGACGGATATTACGAATGGATCGGATTATCCTATTCGCCTCATGTCGCTGCTCAACGGCCTTGCTCAACCGGCGGAGGAAACCAGCGCACGGGCGCTGGAGCTTAAGAAAAAATGCACGGACAAGCTCCGTCTCGGGGCTGTGAAGATTGTCACCGATGGCTCTATTCAGGGATTTACGGCGCGGCTTCGATGGCCCTATCATTATAATGGCGCGCCAAACGGAATATGGAATATCGCGCCTGAGCAACTTAATGAACTGGTCGCCATATTAAATGAGGCCGGTGTCCAGATGCATATTCACACAAATGGTGATGAAGCGATCGAGGTTGCGCTGGACGCGCTGGAAATGGCAAAAATACAGAAAAACAGACCCGATCTAATTCATGTTCTGCAGCATTGTCAGATGGCAGACCGGGCTCAGTTCCGCAAGATGAAGCGACTGGGTGTCGCCGCCAATCTGTTCGCAAATCATCTCTATTATTTCGGTGACAAGCACTATGAACTGACGATGGGGCCAGACCGGGCGCTGCGTATGGACGCTTGTCAGTCCGCGATAGATTACGGCGTGACCTTCACTATCCATTCCGATGCACCAGTGACGCCCATGGCGCCGCTTTTCACAGCCTGGTGTGCCGTCAATCGGCTAACCGAGAGCGGTAGGACACTTGGTGAGTATGAGAAAATAACAGTGGCCGAAGCGCTGGAAGCGATTACCCTCGGCGCCGCGGCCACGTTGCACATGGACCATGAAATTGGCTCGATCGAGGTCGGCAAATGGGCCGATTTTGCAATCCTCGAAGATGATCCGGAGACGATCGGCGCGGAGAAGCTCAAGGATGTCGGTATTTGGGGAACGGTGCTGGCCGGAGAGAAGCACAAGATTCCATGACGATCCGCGAAAAGCCGCTTCCGATGACCGTGCTCGCCGGCTTTCTAGGGGCGGGCAAAACAACAGTTGTCAATCACCTGCTCCGGCATGCGGGTGGACGGAGAATCATGGTGCTGGTTAACGATTTCGGTGAACTTCCCATAGATGAGGAATTGATCGCCACCAGAGAGGAGAATATCCTGACCCTTGCCAACGGTTGCGCCTGCTGCTCCATGGGCGGAGATCTATTTGCCGCCTTTTCTACGGCACTCGACTTTATGCCCCCGCCGGATCACCTGCTGATTGAGGCAAGTGGTGTCGCCGAACCGAAGCGGATTGCCAACTTTGCCCGGGCGGAGCCGGACCTTGCCCTGAACGGTATCGTGACCGTCGTTGATGCCCTTAATTATGAGATCACCCGGTCAGATGCAAGGCTCTCAGAAATACTGAAAAACCAAATACAAACCGCCCATATGCTCCTTTTGAGTAAATGTGATCTGGTTGGCTCGCAGGATATTGAACGGCACAAGGAAGCCCTGCGCGAACTGAACAAGTCGGCGCCTGTTCTGGCAATTTCAAATGGCGTTCTTGCAACGGATATATTTTTTGGGATCGAGAATCCCACGCTTGGCATCGGCCCGACGGAAGAGGATGAACATCATCACAGTCACGAGTCGGATTTTTCCCGCTGGTCCTTCAAAGCTGAGGGTGCGGTCGACAAAACAGGATTACTTGAGATACTGGAAATGCTCCCCTCCTCCGTCTTGCGGCTCAAAGGCATATTCAAATCATCGGAAGACGACCAACTTTGGACAGTTCATAAAGTCGGCTCATATGTTGACTTCAGCCGCCTGACGACGCCTGAAAATTTCTCCGGGAAAGCCGGATTTGTCGCTATCGGGCTCAGCAGTTCAAATCTCACGGAAATCATGGACAAGGCGTTTGCCACCCTCGATTAGTGATGTTGTCATGCAGGTCATTATCGCCAACTATTCGACGGGCGAATAGTCGCACCCGCTTGTAGTCGCCTGACACTTCAGTACATAATGTATCAGAAAAGGCGCCAACTGCAGTCGGGATAGCCGGTTGAGTAACAGCGGGAAAATATGATGACCTCCAGCGATGAACAAAAGGCAACCGATCCGGTTTGTGGCATGTCCGTCAATCAAAATGCAGGTAAGCCAAGCTATACATATAATGGTGAAACCTATCATTTCTGCTCACAAAAATGCCACGACAAGTTCGAGCAGGACCCGTATTTCTACCTCAGCGGTAATCACAAGAAACGACAGAAATCTGCCTCCAAAGACACACAATACACCTGCCCCATGCACCCGGAAATCGTTCAGGACCATCCTGGCGATTGCCCGAAATGCGGCATGGCGCTCGAACCCATGGGCATACCCACTGGAAACGAAGGGCCTAATGAAGAACTGGTAGATTTCACCCACCGCTTCTGGGTGAGCACAGCCCTTGCGCTACCGATCTTGATCCTGACCATGGGGGAAATGGTTGGCTTACCTTTCGAAAGCTGGATTGGCGCTCAGCTTTTTACCTGGATACAGCTGGTTCTGGCGACTCCTGTTGTTCTATGGGCCGCATTTCCGTTCTTTAAGCGCGGATGGACCTCGATCGTTAATCGCAGCCCGAATATGTGGACGCTGATCTCACTGGGTGTTCTGGCGGCCTATGGCTTCAGTGTCGTCGCAACATTATTTCCGGGAAGTTTTCCGCCGTCTTTCCAGACTGATGCAGGAACGGTTCCCGTCTATTATGAGGCCGCCGCCGTCATTATTGCCCTCGTCTTTCTTGGACAGGTCCTTGAACTGCGCGCCCGCGAACAGACCGGCTCCGCGATCAAGGCATTGCTTGATCTTGCGCCGAAAGCCGCCCGGAGGATTAACCCGGACGGAACGGAAAAGGACGTGCCGCTAGAAAATATCCTCGAAGGCGACAAACTCCGCGTACGCCCCGGTGACAGCATCCCGGTCGATGGCGTGGTCCTTGAAGGACATTCTTCTGTTGATGAAAGCATGATCAGTGGAGAGCCAGTTCCGGTCGAGAAAACTGACGGGGACAAGCTGACTGGTGGAACGTTAAACCGCAACGGTTCTCTGATTATGCGGGCAGAACTTGTTGGTGCCGACACGACACTCTCCAAAATAGTCGAGATGGTGGCCTCTGCCCAGCGGTCCCGCGCACCCATCCAGGGATTGGCCGATCAGGTGGCCGCTTGGTTTGTGCCTACCGTCGTGGTTATCGCAATCTTGGCGTTTGGCCTCTGGGCCGTATTTGGCCCATCTCCGGCGATGGTGCATGCGATCGTCGCGGCAGTGTCCGTCTTGATTATTGCGTGCCCTTGCGCCCTCGGGCTGGCAACCCCAATGTCTATCATGACCGCAACGGGCCGCGGGGCCATGGCAGGTGTCCTCATACGGAATGCGGAAGCGCTCGAACGGTTCGCCGCTGTCGATATTCTCGTCGTGGATAAAACCGGCACCCTGACAGAAGGGCAACCAAAGCTTACCGATGTCATTGCGCTGTCCGATGGTGGGGAAGATGAACTGCTTACGCTGGCGGCTGCCCTCGAAAAGGGGTCCGAGCACCCACTTGCCGAAGCAATAATTGCCGGCGCCGAAGCGCAGGAACTGGAAATTCCGGACGCTTCTAATTTTAATGCCGTTACCGGCAAGGGGGTGGAGGGACAGGTCAACAATAAGACCGTCGCCCTTGGCAACCGGGCAATGATGGCGCATCTAAATATCGATATTTCACAACTGGAATCCTGTGCGGCAGACCTGCAGAATGACGGGAAAACGGTTATGTATATCGCTCATGGAGACGCTCTTGCCGGGATCGTTGCGGTGGCGGACCCGATCAAGGAAACAACGCAAGAAGCGATCAAGGCCCTGCACAAGCTAGGCATTAAGATTATTATGGCCACTGGCGACAACGAGCGCACGGCGAAAGCGGTAGCCAAGCGCCTTGGCATTGATGAGGTGAAAGCCGATGTCCTGCCAGAAGACAAGAAAACCCTGATTGAAAAGCTGCGGGAAGATGGACATCTCATTGCCATGGCCGGAGATGGCGTCAATGACGCACCCGCCCTTGCGGCGGCGGATGTCGGCATTGCCATGGGAACGGGCGCAGACGTTGCCGTTGAAAGTGCAGGCGTTACGCTGGTCAAAGGTGACCTTAACGGTATCGTCCGGGCAAGAAAGCTTGCAACGGGAACCCTCAGCAATATCAAGCAGAACCTGTTTTTTGCCTTTGCCTATAACGGCGCGGGTATTCCTATCGCAGCAGGCATTCTCTACCCATTTACCGGAACTCTTCTCTCGCCGATGATAGCGGCGGCGGCTATGAGCCTGTCGTCCGTTTCAGTCATCTCGAATGCCCTCAGATTGCGCACTATAAAGTTGGGTTAGGAACGACCAGAGCGCGAATTACTTACTTGATTTGCCCCCTCAAGCCCCTATAGTGCATGCAGGAAAACACGTTGGGAACGAGGGAAGCCATGAGTGAAAATGTTCCACCGAAGCTGGAAGAATTGCAGCATATGATGGCGGCGGAGCTCGCCAAGCATTGGAAGTTGTTCCTGTTTCAGGGACTAATTCTTAGCCTTTTGGGTGTGGGGGCAATTGTACTTCCACAGATCGCGACATTGGCGATAGACATTTTCATCGGCTGGATCCTGATCATGGGAGGCGTTGTTCGGGGAATTACCCTGTTTCGCTCCCGCAGTCTTCCAGGGACAGTCCTATCACTTCTCGGAGCTTTTCTCGCGATTGTCCTTGGTGTCCTGTTGATTGCAAAACCCGCCGAGGGCATCCTGACTCTGACGATGGTTCTTGTAGCCCTCTTCATTTTTCAGGGTGTTTTCTCCATTATTGTTGCCCTGCAATTTCGAAATCATATCAGGAGTTGGGGCTGGACGATGGTCAGTGGCATAGTTGACCTATTCCTTGCTTATTTCATCATGCGCGGATGGCCTGATACGGCAAGCTGGGCCATCGGCTTGCTCGTTGGAATCAATTTTCTCTTTGTCGGCATGGCATTGATCTCCAATGCAATTGCCGCCAGACCCAATACGGATGTCTAGGTCGTTGTTGCAATAAAGTCCGGTACGATCCCAGAGCGTTTTATCAGGCCTGACGTATCTATCCCTTTGAACAGCCCATGATCCGTCACAAGAACCGTCCGCAACCCTGCGGCGGCACCGCCAAGGATGTCGGTATGCAGAGTGTCGCCAACCATAGCGATCCGGCGGCGGTCAATGCCCGATAGATCCGCTGCCTCGAGCGCAAGATTAAACACATCTTCAAACGGCTTGCCGTAAAAAGCCGGCACACTCCCCGTTTCATCTGCAATCGCATGGGCAAAATAGCCCGGCTCCAAGGACAATCCCTCCTCACGCGGAGCAACCAGATCTGGGTTGCCTATAATAAAGGGACGTGGGCGACGCCGAAGCGCTTCCGTCAGTAATCGCTGCCGATAATCTGTCCAGTCAGCGGAACTTAAGAAGAGGAAGCCATCGACGTCTTCATACGAACGCCGATCATCAGTCAATAATCTGGTTTGGTACGGCAACTCTTCAATGCCTGAATAATCCGTCGCGGCGACGCCCCAGTTAAATCGATCGGGGAAATTTTTCAGTGCCGATACGGCTACATCGCGGCTGGAAATCACCTGATACGGTCTCAGATTAAAACCGAACTTACGATACTTCTGATATGCCTGCCCGCTGTCGTATGTCGCGCCGTTCGTTAGAACAAATATCTGCTTTCCAAGATCAGCAAGCATTTCAAGTCTATGGACAGCGCCCGGAATGACCCTCTCTCCCACATTCAAGACGCCGAACGCATCCAGAAGAAAGACATCTATTTCGTCTGAAATGGTGCTGAGGTTGTCAATCGAGTGACTACGGCTTGGAAATTTTGCCGCGGGAAGCCGCGGTCGGATTTCCTCATAGCGTTCGAATATCTCAACGGGCGTGACCATGTCTTGCAATTTCCCTGGCAAACCTGAAAGCTTGGAGGTTATGCTTTACTCCGTTGCATCTTACGCCGTAAAGTTTGAAAAAAATAAAAAGAGGGAGGAGCCGGTGGGTGATCTTGATTTTTCAGGGAAAACAGCGCTCGTAGTGGGCGGCTCAAGCGGAATTGGAAATGGTATCGCCCATGCGCTCAAGGACCGTGGGGCGGAAGTTCATGTCTGGGGTACACGCAAGACCGCAGAAGATTACGACGATGTCGAAGGCTCAGACTTGAGCGGCCTTAAGTATGGGCAGATGGATGTCAGTGATTTTGATGCCATCAACAACTATGCCCCGGCATTCGATAAGCTGGATATCCTAGTCCTGTCACAAGGAACGGTCGTCTACAGCCGCGGTGAGTTTGAGATGCCGGGCTGGATGAAAGTTATCGATACTAACTTGAACAGCCTGATGGCCTGCGCGGCAAAATTTCATGATATGCTGGCGCAATCGCATGGATCTATGGTCATTATCAGCTCGACTGCTGGATACCATGCGACCAAAGGAAACCCTGCCTATAACGCGTCTAAGACCGGAGCGCTCGGCCTGACCAGAACACTCGGCCAGGCATGGGCCGGGGAAGGTATCCGGGTTAATGGGGTCGCACCCGGCCTTGTCGACACCAAGTTGACCAAGGTGACAACGGAAAACCCGAAACGACGGGAGGCGACAATCGCGACTATTCCACAAGGGCGGCTTGGCACTCCGGGCGATATCGCCGGGGCAGTGCTTTATTTGGTCTCTCCGCTGGCGAGTTATGTTGTCGGACAGACGATTGTCGTCGATGGCGGGCTCATTTTATAAGTCCCATACAGCAGATATAAAAAGGAAAGCAGATGACAAAACTGTCAAAGCTAAGTCGCTCAATCGCCGGCAAGACCGCCTTGATCACAGGCGCGGCAAGCGGAATGGGACGGGCCACCGCCCATCTTTTTGCGGATGAGGGGGCAAATGTAGCTGTCACCGATCTGACGCAGGAAGGGGTGGATAAGGTCGTAGCGGAAATCCGTTCTGCAGGCGGCTCTGCTGAAGGCTGGGTTCTGGACGTGACCGACAAATCGCAAATTCAGTCCATTGTTACGAAAATTGGCGATCATTTTGGTGGGCTGGATATCCTGATCAACAACGCCGGTTTCTCCGGTCACATGTCGGTCGAAGACGATGCCTTTGAAGAAAACTGGCAACGACATCTCGACGGCTTGCTGACGGCACATGTCCGGCTTATCCGCGCGGCACTGCCCCTTTTGAAGGTTTCCGGCGAAGGGAGAATTGTGAATATCTCCTCCACAGAAGGGCTTGGCGCAACACCTGAAGTGGCGCCCTATACCTCCGCCAAGCATGGCGTTATCGGATTGACTCGCTCTCTGGCGGTGGAACTCCCTAAATACGGGATCACAGTGAACTGCATCTGTCCGGGAGCGATCCATACAGGCATAACCTCACGGATCAAGGACGAGCATAAAGAGATTTTTGCCAAGCGACGCATTCCACTGAAACGTTATGGCGTGCCGGAAGAGGTCGCTCATGCGACGTTAAGCCTCGTTCTGCCGGCCTCTTCCTACATCAATGGGGTGGCGCTGCCCGTTGATGCGGGCCTTACGATCAAGAACGCCTGAACGGCCTAATTTCTTTTGATGGAAGAGAACAAAAACTAATCTTCCTCTTCAGTTTTGCGAGTCGGAAAAAGATTCTCAAGCGTCAAAGGACCCGCGACGAAAAATAGAATTACCGCGACTGCAAGAAGTGCCAATATCGCATTGACCGTAAAGGCCCGCTCAATGCCTTGCGCTAAAGATGGCGCCGTCACGACGATGGCAGTGGTCAGCCCAAGACCGACGGCCCCACCCGCATTCTGCACCATGAAGATGATACCGCTTGCAAGACTGCTTCGCGCCTGACCCACCGAGGTTATCCCGGCTGTGGTGAGCGAGGAATAGAAGAGACCGGTTCCCAATCCGACAATCATCATGCCGGGCACCAACCCTGAGAATCTGGTTGAGGCATCAAGCCAGGATAACAGATAAATCCCTCCAGCAAGGCACAAGGCGCCCAGACTGTTCACCAACTTCGGACCGAGCCTGTCGTAAAGCGGCGCCGCAATGAAAGACGAAACCGCGAACATACCAAGGAGCGGCAAGAGGCCAGCCCCTGCCTGTGCCGCAGAATAGCCAAGCTCCTTCATCATGAATTGTGGAAGATACATAAGCCCGCCAAAATAGATAGCCGAAACCATGAGCGCAGCCAAATTGATCATCACAAACTCCCGGTTTGCAATAACTTCCTCGGGCACCAGTGCACCTTGTCCTGCGCGGCGTTCTACCATGACAAAGAAAACAAGAAAAATAACGGACACGCCGAAAAGAGCGATAGTTACAGGACTGAACCAACCAATATCTGCACCAATATCCAGCAGAAGCATCAAACCGAACAGACCGAACGATAGTGTCAGGATTCCAGGATAATCGATCTCCTCCTTCACCTGTTCATCACTGTCGGCAGGGACGGCCCAATAGATGGTGAGAGCCGCGATGATTGACACCGGGACGTTAATGTAAAATATCCACTGCCAGCTCAGATATTCCGTAAAGACGCCGCCCAGCATGGGCCCCATACCATTCCCGATACCGGCAACCCCCATAAGAAGACCACCCGCGAGCGCCGCTTTCTCTTCCGGTAAAAGGCCATACATCATGCCAATCAGGGCGGGCCACATCATTGATCCGCCAATGCCCATTATGGCTCTTGCGCCAAGCAGAGCCCAGGCATTCTCTGAAAGGCCACCAATAAGCGAAAAAAGGCAAAAGATTGCAGTTCCAATAAGGAAAATACGTCGCCTCCCGAACATGTCAGCAAGGCGACCGGCTGTTACGATAAACACCCCGAACACCAGCACATATCCGCTAATTACCCATTGCGCCGTCGTGACATCGACGCGGAAAGCTCTCTCAATGGCAGGGATGGCGATATTGAGGGCCGTAAAGTCATTGGTAATGACTAGCGTTCCGATGAGCAAGGCGGCAAGGCCACTCACTTGCGCAGCCGTAAGTTTCTCCTTCGCTGCCATCGCCCCTCCCCAAAAAGTTAGCCGCCCTCAGTCAATATCACGGCATTTAACCATACGAAGTGGCGTATACTCAATAACAACTTGCCCGTTTTGATTGATTATCTTGTTTCTTGTGCGAACCAGCCCCCGTGTTCCCTTGGATGTCAGCCGTGATTCGATTACCTCGCATTCGACATGGATCGTATCCCCCGCAAATACCGGCGCCCGCACATCCAGCTCCATATTCAAAAATGCGAGCCCTGTATGCTGCATTGTCGACTGTACGAGAAGTCCTTCCGCAATTGTATAGCCAAGCGCTCCCGGTGCGACCCGCCCCCGAATATCCGAGTGGTGTTCCAAATATTCAAGATCTATGAACAATACCTCTGTCATTCCAGTACAATTGATGAAATTGACGATATCGGACTCAGTTATCGTGCGCCCGATCGTTTTAAATTGCTTGCCCATGGGCAATTCTTCAAAATGTAGCCCCAGTCCAACGATTTCCATTTACCTCTCCTTTTCTTTTTATTGACATCATTCTTATCCGAACCGACTTTCAGTCCGAGGTTACTTCAGTCGGCACCTTTGCCATCATCAGCCAGGCCCCGCTTGCCGCCGCAATCAGCGCCATCACGCCATATGCCTGCCAATATTGGGCTGCATCACCGACGATAAGGCCGAAGACCGTTGGCATGATCAGCACCCCGGCAAACATAGCGCCTGACCCCAGCGCCGTTGCTTCCGTTCTGTATTTTCCGCCGAAAGCGGCAAATGCCCCATACGCAATGCCGGTATAACCGCTTGCCGTTGCACCGGCCACAACAGCTACCAGCAGGACAAACCAGATCGACCAGCTATCGGAAAACTGTCCGGCGGCTATGGCAGCAATACCCATCACCAGCCCGAGCACGCCCAGCAGGCGTATCGATGTTATATATCTGTCGGCAATCCACCCCCAGAGTGGACGGCTGGCAACACCCGAGATCTGATACAGCGCAAGAACCTGCCCTGCGGCAATCAGGCTGAGGCCAGTCATTTCCGTCAGATGCAGCGCCATAAAACCAATAAAACAGAGCTGGATACCTGCATAGGCAAAGCTGGCAATTGCCAGCAGTCGCATCAAACGGTTATCGCGAAGAAGATAGAGCGGTCGCCAAAGTTCTCCTTTAAAGAGCATATGCGCTCGGTTCCTATCCGCATCCCAGCTGTTACGGTAATTCTGAAACCACAAAAGCAGAAGTACCGCCGGAAATAGCTGTGCCCAGAAGGCAATGCGCCACCCGAACTCCACTGCCAGAAACGGTAATATCAATGCCCCCAGCACGCCCCCAAGCGGGACTCCGATCTGACGTATGGAAAAGACCAGATTGAGAACATTGGGTTTTGTTCTTGGAATAAGCAGATGTGTCGAAACCGGTGCCGTCGCACCATATCCGAGCCCCAGAACTACTGCGCAGAATGCCAGGGCGGACAATCCACCGGACCCGGCAATCGCAAGCATGGCAATCACGCCGAGCATGACAAACTGTCCGACGCGAACCGCCCCGAACTTCTGGATAAAATCGGGGGAGAGAAGCGCAGAGAAGATACCTATGCCGTAAACAGTCGAGACAAAAAAGCCGATAAGATGGCCGTCCACGCCAAGATCTTCGGCAATCTTCGGCGCAAGGGTCGGCGCGGAAAAGGCGGCCATCGTCGCCAGGGTTTGCATCGCCAACGTCAGAATGAGCGGTCCATAGGGAATGCCCGCTGCCAAACTTCCGCCCTCCGGCGTGCTGTCCCTACCGCCTGATGAGGTCATCTTTTACTGTCCGTCTTTCCGGGACCCTTTTGACCGGGCGAGATATTCCTGAGTTTCCGGTTGCTCGATCAGCATGCGTGCCCATTTGGCGCATACTTTGGCCATCCGCTCGGGCTGAACGCCGAGCTGCACCATGGCAACCCCGCCATTGACCGATTCCCTGTAGTCCGCAATCAGCCCATCCCGGAGCTCAAATCGGCTCATACCGTCAATGACGACTTTTTGCCCCGCAAACTCCGGGACTGTAGACGTGAAGCTCGACAGAGACCATGCATAGGCGATGTTGCCCTCACAGATCGGATCGAACATTTCCCAGCGGTAGTCCTCTCCGGCATCACGATGAAACTGATTTTCCATCATATCGGCGATTTCCGCCTGCCCTTGGTGATCTCCGTAGACATAATCATGATAAATGCCGTCTTCGGTGAAACAGGCGGCGAAGGCCTCCCCATCGCCGGATTCTGCGGCATTTGAAAACCGTTTCAGGAATTCTCGAAATTCGGGCGTCTTCATCTTAGCCTCTTTTTATTGATTTTCTTCCGCTAGCATGCGTTATGATTTACTTTCAATCCAGAAAATATGTAAAAAAATAATGCGAGTTAGAAAATGACCACCTTCTCCCTGCTCCACTATTCCGTGGAAAGCGGGATTGCCGATATTGTTCTCGACAACCCTCCCGCCAATGTCATCAATCCGGAAATGACAACCGAGTATTTCGCCGCGCTTGATCAGGCGAATGCAGATCCGGACGTAAAAATTATAATTCTCTCCGGCAAGGGCAAAGGATTGTCAGGGGGCGTCGATTTGAAGCTGCTGGATACATATGGCCCGACTGACATGAAAGCCTTTCTGTCCCGCTTTTACGTCGAAATGATTGACAAGGTTCGCGCATTGTCAAAACCCATCATGGCGTCCGTGCATGGATATGCAATGGAAGGCGCCTGCACGCTCGCCTTCGCCTGCGATATGGTGATCGCATCTTCTGATGCGAAGTTCGGCTATCCCGGCGTTCCAAATCTCGCAGCCCCTCCCGGCATGCATGTCTGGTTCCTGCAGCGTTTGATTGGCCGAATGAAAGCGGCGGAACTGATTTACACGGGCGATCCTATATCCGCCATAGAAGCCGAGCGCCTCGGTATGATTACACGCGTCGTCGCGCCAGAGGACCTCGCCTTTGAAAGCCGCAAGCTGGCGGCGAAAGTGGCCAGCATGTCACCGGTTGGCCTGAGAGCCGCCCGCGAACTTATCTACCGAATGGAAAATATGGATTTCAAGACCGTTCCCGGAACGGCGCTCGATGCTCTATCGCTTGCATTTGCATCAGAGGACAGCAAGGAAGCCCGCAGAGCTTTTGTCGAGAAACGCAAACCTGTCTGGACGGGCAAGTAGGGCTGAAAGCTACAATACCTTCAGCCCAGACGGTAGCTACTATTAAGCTGCGGCGAACTTGCTAAGGCGACTATTAATGATTTCCTCCGCCTCACTCATAATTCTGTCGATAAGCTCCTTGCAGGTCGGGTTATCATGGATGAGGCCGGCAACCATGCCGCAGCTCCAGGCGCCAACACCGACGTTCCCCTCTTGCATGACCTTCGGATAGACACCACCGACGAGATCGACAATATCTTCGATCTTCGTGTTCGCACCTTTTTCCCGCTCGATCTCGAGAACCTTCTCAACCGCATCGTTATTCAACACACGCTCCGTATTCCTAAGTGGCCGCATGATGAGCTTCGTGTCCAACTCGCTTGCCGCAATGATCGCATCCTTGACATTCTGATGGACGGGAGCTTCCTTGGTCACCATGAAACGGGTGCCCATGTTGATCCCGTCGGCCCCCAGCGCCAAGGATGCAACAAGCTGTTGGGCATTGCCCATTCCGCCGGACGCAACGAACGGAACCTCAAGCTCCTCTGCCGCGCGGGGCAGCAGGATCATGTTCGGGATATCGTCTTCCCCCGGATGTCCACCGCATTCGAAACCGTCCACACTGACCGCGTCACAGCCAATCTTCTGCGCTTTCAGGGAATGGCGAACAGAGGTGCATTTATGAATAACCTTGATACCTGCATCTTTCAGCGCCGGCATATAGGCTTCGGGGCTGCGACCCGCCGTTTCAACAATCTTGACACCGCCTTTAACGATCGCCTCGATATATTCCGGATAGGGTGGCGCTGTGAAGCTCGGCAGGAAAGTCAAATTCACGCCGAAGGGTTTGTCGGTCATATCCTTGCAGCGGGCTATTTCATTGGCAAGATCCGCCGGCGTTTTCTGGGTCAGCCCCGTGATGATACCAAGCCCACCCGCGTTGGAGACCGCTGACGCCAATTCAGCATATCCGACATAATGCATGCCCCCCTGAATGATGGGATGCTCAATACCGAAAAGTTCCGTTATTCTTGTTTTCATGGATGCCTCCGACTGGTTGTTATTCTTCTTGATTTATAGGAAGTGATCACCCATACCGCAACAATCCGCCGCAAGAGGTAATCTCTGATACCGAATATTTAACGGATAGAACAACCCAAAGGCAATTCCCAATTACCGACATAGCGATATTAATCACAGCGAAGCGCCAGCCCGTTTCAGTATGGCGGTAAAATCGGTTCCTTCCGGCAAAGTGCCATAGGCCCCGGACCAGTAATCGCCAAGCCGTGAGGCACAAAAGGCATCGGATACCGCTGACGGCGCATGTTGCACCAAGAGTGCCGCCTGCCAGGCAAGCGCCATCATTTCGGTGATACGGCGAGCCCGCGCCTCGAAGTTGCCCTGCTCATCGACTTCAGCTTTCAGCCGTGTGATATGAAGATCAAGGTTTCTATTGCCGCCCTTTGCGCGCTCCACTTCCGCAAAGAATGCAGGAAGAGCACCGGGATCCTTGTAAAGCGCGCGCAGGACATCAAGGCAGATCACGTTGCCCGACCCTTCCCAGATACTGTTCACCGGCGCCTCCCGATAAAGACGGGGGAGGATGCTTTCTTCGATATATCCGGGTCCGCCGTGACACTCCATGGCTTCGTAAACATGGCCCGGCGTGCGTTTGCAGATCCAGTATTTCCCGATGGCCGTCCCGATACGCGCCAGCGCCGCCTCTGCAGGGGCCTTTTCCGCATCACTTATCGCACGGCCAAGACGCAGGAACAAAGTCGTCGCAGCCTCTGATTCCAGCGCCAGATCCGCGAGGACATTCTGCATCAAGGGTTGTTGAATAAGTTTTTTCTGAAAAGCCGAGCGATGCGACGCATGGTGGATTGCCTGTGTCACCGCCTGTCGCATCAAGGCGGCGGATCCGACTGCGCAGTAATAGCGGGTACCCTGCACCATCTCAATGATGGTACGGACGCCCCTTCCCTCCTCACCGAGCATAAGGCCCCAGGCCTCAACAAGTTCCATTTCACTCGACGCATTGGATTTATTTCCGAGCTTGTCCTTCAGGCGTTGGATATAAAGACCATTTCGCGTCCCGTCGGGACGCCATCGCGGAAGCAAAAAGCAGCTCAGTCCATTTTCGGTGTAGGCGAGCGACAAGAAGGCATCCGACATCGGCGCGGAGCAGAAGAACTTGTGCCCGGTGAGGATATAAGCAGCCCCGGGCCCGGTTTTGGTGCCCTCTGGCCTCGCTTTCGTCGAATTGGCACGCACGTCGGAGCCGCCTTGCTTCTCCGTCATGAACATGCCCATGGTTATGCTTTTTTTCTCTTCCGCAGGGATATCCCGGGGATCGTACTCCTGCGCCAGCAGCCGCGGAATCCAGACATCGGCTATCTCCGGTGTGGCCTTGAGGGCAGGCACCACGGCATAGCTCATGGCCATCGGGCAAAGAACCCCGCCTTCAATCTGATTAAGAAGGTAGGAAAGTGCGCCATGGGCAACATGGTTTCCGAAGCGCGGATTGTTCCAGGCAAAACTCGGAAGGTCGTTGGCGATCGCGAGGTCCATCAGGTTGTGATAGGCCGGATGAAAGGTTACCTGATTGATCCGCATGCCATTGCGGTCAAACGCTTTCATTTCGGGAGGGTACCGGTTTGCTTGATTGGCCCATTCAAGCGTTTCCTCCTTACCCGCCTTCATGGCGAAATCGATTATATTGCGTTCCGCCCATCCTGCCCCTTCCCGGCGCAGCCCTTCCTGCAACGGCAAATCTTTGCCATAAAGATCCTGATCCCCGAGAGGTGGCGGCACATTTGTCACCTCATGGGTGGGCAGATTAGAAATCGGGCTGCGGATATTCATGACATGCCTCCTTCTCAACAGGTGTGAGACTGATATAGAATATGGGACTCGATCTCATCCTTGCCAAACAACTTCATGCCGCAATGTGTAAGGCCCGAGTTTTTCCGCTATCTGTGGCCCCAATTGGTCCTTGTCTCCACCCGTGACTGACACGGTCGCCAGACTGCCGTGCACCGGATGATTATCGACCGTCACCGTAATGACTACCCCGTCTGCGGCAAGCGCCTTGAGTTCGGCATTGAAGACTTTCACTGCGGCATCATGCCGGAGCGCAGGCTTGAATATCTTCCCAACGCCCGTCAGCGGCATTTCGCTTAAGATGGTCAGGTCCGCCGGGTTCGCCGCCCGCTCCGGAATATGCTCACGCGCGAACTCCTTCAACTCCTCCGGCGTTACATTTGCATCCGGCTTCAACTGAACATAGGCCACCGGCATTTCACCGGCATAGGCATCGGGTCGTCCCACAGCGGCGGCAAGCTCCACGCTCGGATGTTCATGCAACGCTTCTTCAATGATCGAAGGATCGATATTATGGCCTCCACGAATGATCAGATCTTTTGCACGGCCCGTAAGCCAGATATAGCCATCCGCATCAATCCGCCCAAGGTCGCCGGAACGCAGCCAGCCATCGGTCGTGAATGCCTTCTGATTATACTCTGCCTGCACATAACCGGGCGTGACGCAGATGCCCTTCATAATAATTTCACCGATCTCGTCCACATCGGAAAACCGGGTAATATGACCGCTTTCATCAATGTCCGCCGCTTTTACCTCGACAAAAGGAAAGCGCAATCCGACGGAACCGAAGCGCACCTCACCCTGTTGCGGCTGCATGGTGGTGAAGCATGTCACCTCCGTCATCCCGTAGCCTTCAAGCATGGGGACACCGGATTTTTCACTGATTGCCTTCAGAACCTCAATCGGCGCGGCAGACCCGCCGGTCAGTCCGGCTCTTAAAGTGCTGATATCGGCGTCCCCGACCGGTACGTTCAACAATGCCGACATCATGGTCGGCACGCCGCCGAGAACAGTTACTTTATATTTATCTACAAGGCGCCAGTAATTACCGATCACAAGAGGGTCACGAAAACCCTGAGGGCTAACAATCACCAGAGTGATACCGTTTAGCATCGGGACCAGCCCAACGACGATGGAACCACTAATATGGAACATCGGCAACCCGGCCAACAGGCAGTCTTTTTCAGAATAACCCAGACCGAAACCGCTCGAGGCGATCTGGGAGAGCTGCATCCGGTTGGTGTGGGGCGCAAGTTTGGGCACCCCGGTCGTTCCGCCTGTATGATAGTAGCCAATAACATCATCCAGAGAGTCATTAAGCGGGCCGTTTATCGCACTCGCATCCTGCTTTGCTGTCTCCGCATCAAGTGGAAAAATTTTCTTGCCGTCACATTCCTTGTCACCACCAAGCACATATACGGCCTTAAGGTTTGGCATGCGTTCGATAACATAGGCGGCCTTCTCCCAGAGTTCAGGGCTCAATGCCTGTCCGGTCGCAATGAGGATGGTGGCATTCGCGGCTTCAGCAATACCATGAATATGCTCCGGCTCCAGCAAGGGATTGACTGCATTGACCGTTCCTACAGCCTCCGCACCCAGCATCGTAAAATATGCCTGTGGGCAGAGCGGCAAAATATAGGTAACCGTCTCCCCCTTCTTCAGGCCTGCGGAAAGAAACAGATTGGCCGTCTGGTTCGTCTTGGCCAGCAACTCCCGGTATGTGATTGGGATACCCTCTCCCATTGGATCACCCGGCGGCAAGGCGATCAGGGCAGGCTTGTCCGCGAATTTCTCAACGGTCGCGCAAAAGGCATCATATACAGAATGATAAGGAACCCATTGCTCGATCGGTGTCTGCTCAAACTTTTCGACATCCGCAAGCGAATTAAAGGGTAAGTTGAAGGCTTTCAGCGAATTCGCCATTCTTTTTTCTCCCAAGGTATTTTATTTTTATTCAGGATGATTGGTCATCTCTAATTATGTCGATCATGATGCCATATTAAAGTCAGGACACAATGAAAAACTGGCGGCCTTGCTTTGCCAGATTTTGCAACCGTCGGAGGTTTCATGAAGGACTTAAAGAATTTAACCGCCCTTACCATCGGTTCCGCGACAATTGATATTATCGCCTCGGTCGAGGATCAAGATATCGAGCGAATGACGATGCATAATGCCACGTCATCCTTCCTTCTGCTCGAAGAAGGCCGGAAGATTGACGTCAGTTCCATCAAGTCTTCTGTCGGCGGTGGCGGCGCAAACTCCGCGGTTGCGCTCGCACGCCTTGGATATCGCACAAGCGCTTTCGTAAAGACCGGCAAAGATATTGAAGGGGCAAAAATAAAAGAAGAGCTCGAAGCGGAAAACGTAGAAACCGACTTGATGATTATGGATGATAGACTTGCGACCGGGCAGGCCATCATGATCATGTCTCATGTCCGCAACCCCACTATATTTACCAACCGGGGGGCCAACACGTCACTCACAACTGACGAAATCAATCCCGATCTGTTTCACCAGAAGGATCTGGTTTATATCGCCAGCCTATCCGGTAATTCAGCGGCCTGCCTCACCCATATTACGCGCCTCGCCAAGGAAGCAGGCGCCTTCGTGGCAACAAATCCAGGCATCCGCCAGATTACATATTGGGCAGGCGACATTGTAGAGGCTTTGGCGCATGTAGATCTGCTCTCCATCAATGCTGTCGAGGCCGAACAACTCGCCCTGACCCTGTTACCTAAAGGGCAGCCGATCTCCGCAGAAAGAGCCGCGAGTGATGGCCCGCTTCTTCTGGATAGAGGACTTGGCGGGCGATCCTTCGAGAGTTTTGTTAGGGAAGTCTGCAAACTTGGACCAAAGATTGTGCTGGTCACAAATGGTGCTGAAGGGGCCTATGCCGGCACATCAGACGGCATCCGGTTTCATCCAGCCGGCAAAGCAGAGGTCGTCAATACCGCAGGGGCCGGAGATGCCTTCGCGACCACTCTCTCCGCCTACGCCGCCGCCGGGGCGGAACTTGAGACCTGCCTGAAAGCGGCAACCGAGAATGCTTTGTCCGTCATCGCCGCGCCGGATACACAGAGCAGTTTGTTGCGGTTGCAGGAACTGCAAGCTTTGTTACGTGCCTGAGATCACAACTACCGGTATCTATCATTGTACGTCCCTCCTGAATGATATAGTACGAAGTCAATCAGGAGCACTGTCGCCATGGTTAGAAATCTTCTCTTAAACGTTGTTGTCTCGGCTCTGTTCGTAATATGCATAGTGTCACTAGCAATGGCCGAGGACATTGGAACAGTAACTCGGCTGAAAAACACGGCATCTGTTGTTCGTGCCGGTCAGCAAATGAATATTGAAACCGGCTTCAAGGTTCAGGAGTTCGATGAAATTCTGTCCGGAGAAGAGGCGCGCGTTGAAATCACTTTTCATGACGGAACAAAGCTCAATATCGGGGCAGATTGTCATATCGTCATCGACAAATTTATGTTCGATCCCGATGTAGGTATCAGCATTGCAATTTTAAGGGCCCTGCAAGGACCGTTTCGTTTTATCACGGGCCACATTGGCAAAACCCGTGATCCTCAGATCGTCGTTCAATCCCGCTTTGGTGTGATCGGCGTCCGTGGGACCGATTTCTGGGCTGGTCCGTCACGCGGTCAGTATGGCGTCTTGCTGCTTGAAGGGTCGATATCTGTGACCAACCCATCCGGTCAACGTATCCTCACTGAACCGGGAACCGGCGTTAACCTGACAAGTAACGATGTGCCGCCAAGTGAGGTGACGACATGGGGAGCTGGCCGGGCCGCCGAGGCACTTGCCGCTGTCGCATTCTAGATTGAAGAGTTCGTCAGGGCATACAGACGGCCCTATAAAATTAACCATCTAAAGCATGAAACTTTAACCCGATTTTTCTCGTTTTTACTGTACTGCCCGGAATTAAAGTGATCCTTTACGGTGACTACTTCGTATTCATGGGTAGTATGCAAGGTTGGGAATATCTGCCCATCTGACCCATTATCTATGAATTCCCTTTCGAGGAGAGCAGTATGTTAAAGAAAATACTTCTGGTGATTTCACTGACGATTGTTGGCGCCATTTCGGCGACTGGACAGAGCCTGGCTGCCAATTCCGAGGTCGGAACCGTTACCCGACTGCAAAGCACTGCAGAAATCGTTCGTGACGGCAAGGGTATTCCTCTCGAAGTTGGCTCAATCGTTCAGGAAAATGATGAAATTAACTCCAAATCAGATGCCCGCGTTGAAATTACCTTCAATGACGGGACAAAGCTCCTGATAGGAGAAAATGCCCGCATAGGAATTGATGAGTATCTTTATGAGCCGAAAGATGGTATTGGCACTGCAATTTTGAGTGCGCTTCAAGGACCGTTCCGCTTTATCACTGGTAAAATCAGCGAGATGAAGGAGAAGCGCCTTGAAGTAAAAACCAGTCTCGCCACGATTGGCATCCGCGGAACTGACTTCTGGGGCGGGCCGTCCATGGGCACTTATGGTGTCTTTCTGTTCGAGGGTACAATCGTTGTCTTTAATTCGGATGGTGGTCGGATTGTAAGTACTCCGGGGACCGGCGTCGATGTGAATGGCATGAACATAGCGCCAGGCGAAGCAGAACAATGGAATGAAGAGCGGGCTCAGGCAGCTGTTGCTACTATAACGTTTAGATAGTTAGGCCCTTCAGGAGAGCGATGGATCGAGTTTATGCAGACCTTCCCCTATCACCCGATAGTCTGAAAGGAGTTCGTGACTATTGGATGTCTTTACGGGGAAGCCGAGGAATGCCGACGCGCCCGGAATTCGATCCCGCCGCCATCGTCCGTTATCTCCCTTATGTAACGCTGGTTGATGTCTTTCAAGATCCGGCGCGGTTTCGTTATCGGCTCATTGGAACCGGAATCACCGAGATCGCAGGACGCGATGCAACGGGAGAATGGCTCAATGAAGATCTCTATGGTGAGAAAGCAGAAGACATTCTCTGGGCGTACAAGAAATGCGTATCGGAAAGGCAACCGATTGCTGTTCGTGAACAAGTTCAGTTTGTTGAAAAGACTTGGGTCACTATTGATGTTGCATTATTTCCATTCGGAGATTCAGACGACAATATCAACATAATACTGGGTGCCGTGGACTTGACCGCTGATGGCGCCGAAACGCCCGGCCTCAAACGAAGCTATATCCTGAATTGGGAAGCAACCTAAGTTACTTCATATCCTATGAATCCTGGGCCGCACAGTCTTTAAAGAAAATATACCCCACCAATAAGCACCCAAGCTGCGATAAACAGGGTTTGCAACGTTATAAGAAGGACCGGTTGGTACCCGATGGTCAGAATATTCTCTAAGGAGGTTTTTACCCCCAAAGCAGCTATAGCAGTCACCAGACACCAGGATGAAAGCGGGATCAGAAAATCTTTCGCAATCGCCGGAACCATATGCATGCTGTTGAGCCCAACACACAGGCAAAAACCAACCACAAAAAACGGCAGCGGGAGGCCTTTTACAGCACCTGAGCTTCTCCTACGGAAATACAGGGAAATGACCAGCACGATCGGGACCAATAACGATACTCTCAACAACTTCGCAATCGTCGATATATCCCCCACTTCCGACGATATGCCATATCCCGCCCCCACAACTTGCGCGACGTCATGTATTGTGCCGCCAAGGAAAATTCCCGCAAAGCTGTCATCTAGATGCAGGGCGTTGACCAGAATAGGATAAATGATCATGGCCAAAGTGCTGAGCGCCGTTACAGCAATAACCGTAAAAACCGTATCCCGTTCACTATTTGGGGTCTTGGGCAGAACAGCTGATATGGCAAGCGCCGCGGACGCGCCGCATATCGCAACCGCGCCACCGGTCAGAAGTCCGAAACGCTTGCCACGCCCTAGTAAACTGGATAGCAGAATACCGACAAGGATAGTCGCACCAACTCCCGTCAAGATAATCCCTACCGGCGCCCATCCGAGGGATAGAACATCATCAAGCGTTAATCGCAGTCCAAGCAGCGCCACACCAAAACGCAACAATGTACTGGAGGAAAACTGAATACCGGCTGAACATTTTCCCTCTTCAGCCAGGAAGTGAAATGCGATCCCGAGTAAAAGGGCAAACAACATTTGCGGTGCCGTATAGTGTTCCGCCAGAAGCCGGGCGGCCGCGGCAATGGTCAGGCACAGCAGCAGCCCCGGAAAAAAAGATAGGCATTTGTCATACTGAGATCTGAGATTTGATTTGAGCTGGTCGAGCAATTTCATCGTAAAGCTGGTGAACAAGGGTAATTTTACCTGGCAGGCAGACTGACGGTGTCGTTAAACATATTAATCTCTTCTTTCGCAAGTGCGATAGAAATTTTCCAACAATTCCTTATCAGACGGGCTCAGCCACGGATATTATTGTGCCATTGCATTCCCCGAAACCGATTGTCCGGTATCCGTCCTTTTCACACCAAGCCGACAGGAAGACAGTATCTCCATCTTCCAGAAATCTGCGACTCTCAGTATTCGAAAGTTGGACAGGGAGTTCGCCTCCTTTTGTTACCTCTATCAGGGCACCGGTTTGATCTGGTCCCGGACCCGACATAGTGCCGCTCCCAAACAGATCTCCCGGCCGCAGGTTGCATCCGTTCAACGTATGATGCGCGACCATCTGCGCCGGTGTCCAGTATGAATATTTGAAGTTACTCTGTCCGAGGCGCTTGGGCGGCACTCCCTCCACCTTCATTTTCGCTGACTGGACGGAAACATCAAGATGCATATCTATGACGCAATTTGCCTCTTCCCTATCCGAACTAAGATAAGGAAGGATGGTTCTCTCCCCTTTGTGCTTCATGGAAATTCGAAACGGCGCAAGCGCTTGCATAGTGACAATCCAGGGAGAGATTGTAGTTGCGAAGTTCTTGCCCAAAAACGGCCCGAGCGGTTGATACTCCCATGCCTGGATATCCCGCGCCGACCAGTCATTCAGTAGACAAATCCCAAAGAGATGTTGTTCTGCCTCGTCAATTGAAATCGGAACATTCCGTTGATTACCCGCCCCGACAAACAGTCCGACTTCCATTTCATAATCCAACTTTTCGGACGCTGATACATGCGGCGGGGCATCAATCGAAGACCGGATTTGGCCTTTCGGCCTGACAATCGGCTCCCCCGAAACGACGATCGAAGACGAACGGCCATGATATGCAATCGGCACCCATTCATAGTTCGGCATTAAAGGATTATCCGGCCGGAACAGCTTTCCGATATTCGTCGCATGATCAATCGACGCATAGAAATCCGTATAGTCCATAATCATCGCAGGGAGCGCATACTCTGCATTTGACTGATCTATCAGGCAATCCGAAATTTCGATCTCATAAAGGCTTCCCTGTCTTAGCACCCCAAACAATGCTTTTCGGGTACTGGACCAGATAGCCTCTCCCTCTGCCATGAAGTCATTGAGAGTGGATGCATACAGACTTTCAGGAATGTTCAATCGGGAGGCCCGCGCGACTTCCGATTGACCTAACGCCGTCAGGTCCAGGATTTTGTCACCAATCCCCACGCCGATACGAAAGGTCTCATCGGTCCCTGCGCTGCGGAACACCGCATAGGGCAGGTTCTGCAAGGGAAAAGGATTCCCCTGTTCATTTGCTGTTTCAACCCAGCTCATACTATTTGGATCATGCGTTTCGTTAAATGTTATCATCCGTTTACGATCGATAGATAATTTGTCTTCCTATATACCTTAGAAACTATCTCCGGCGGATAACCCATTCTTTTTTATCGAAATCGATTTCTTCCCATCTGGCATTAATCAGCTCATTCGTACGCACGAACGTCAGCATAATTAGCTTGAGAGCGTTTCGGGTACTTTGATAAAGCCTCGCGTCGTTCCGTTCCAGCGCGGCAATAAACTCCGGCAACTCCCCTACATCCAATGCCGCGAAGTGTTCCTTCTTAACCGGTTTTAAGGCTTCCTTGATATCCTGAGACGGATCGCGCTGTGCTTTACCTGTCGCAATTGCGTACCGGAAAATTTCACCGCATTTTTGCAGTTGGCGCTTCGCCAGTTCATGCGCCCCGCGATTCTCGATTTTCCGGATGACCTGCAACAGCAACGGCGGTTCAATTTCTAAAATTGGAAAATTGCCAATCTCTGGAAATATATCTTTTTCAAGCCTGGTGATAATCTCTTCCGCATATCGCTTCCGCCAGCGGCTTTTGCGATTCTCGTACCATTCTCGTGCAATCACTTCGAAAGTGTTTTCGGCATTCTCTTTCGCTAATACCTTTTTCTTCTTCTTGTCCTGGGAGGGATCAATTCCATTCTCCAGCAGTTTGCGTGCCCGGAGGTGCTTACCCCTTGCTTCTGCTAAAGATGTTTCCGGATACACCCCAAGAGCCAGAAGCTTTTCCTTGCCGACAAACCGGTATTTATAACGCCAATATTTACTGCCATTAGGCCGGACCTCCAGATAAAGGCCTTTTCCATCGGACAGCTTATAAGCTTTTTCCTTCGCTCCTGCCCTCTTGATTTTGATATCGGTTAGCGGCATTTTGGGGGTACATGATTTTTGGCATTTTCAATGTACCCCCAATCTTACCCTCAAATTTTCTGGATGCAAGAGGTTAGTATCGGATTACATAAGACGCGAAATTCCAATATATCATTGTTTTTATTGTATATTTTGGATAACATTGGATTAAGTGAAATAAGGTTCTGGCTGGGGTGGCAGGATGCGCACCATTAAACCCATTTATCTAAATAAATCAATACCTTAAAAATTTACTGCAACCCCATAAAAACCGATTTTGTATCACTTAAATGTACTAAGTCAAGACGAAATGAAGCAAATTTCAAGTTAGTTCAGCTTGTCCTAATTGCCATCATCCCTAAGCAACAAACCGTCATGACAGTTATGATAAATGAATCCTCATACAGCAGTTCATTTTTATACGAAATTACTACTCGCCATCTATACAAATTGTTGATGCTAACAGTAAGCTGACTTATTTGCCGTCAATTTCTGTAAAGGGATGCGAAGCAGAAGTAGTTTTAAACCATCAATAACTTCTCAGTTTGACCCAACTCGGACTTCTTTTCTTGTCAGGTTTACCTTATTGGGGCAGACTTTAACGAATAGTTAAGCGCTGCGGTACGTTTTTTTTGCAGTCTGATATTTATGGGGATTATTATGCCAATAAAGGTGATCGGCGTCGGTGTCGGCAGAACAGGCACCTATTCTCTTAAGCTCGCGATCAATCAGATTGGGCTGGGACCCTGCCATCATATGGAAGAAGTGCTCCACAATCAGCCAGCGCAAGTGCCACTATGGGCGGCAGCTGCCAAAGGCGCTCCTGATTGGATGGCAATCTACAAGGGATATGAAAGTGCCGTCGATTGGCCTACGGCTGGATTTTTTAGGGAATTGTACACGGCCTATCCAACAGCCAAATTCATACTGACGCATCGCACCCCAGAAAGCTGGGCACAAAGCTTCTCCTATACGATTTACAGATTGCTTGCTGAACGGGACCAGGCCCCCGAGGAATTACAGGAGTGGCTTGACATGACCAGCAAGGTTATTGATAAAACAGGATTTCCTTCTGGACTTAGTGAAGCAAATTTGAGGGAAGCTTTCATCGCTCATAATGAGGCGGTCGTAGCAACGATTCCCGCCGATCAACTCCTTGTCTATAAGGTTAAGGATGGTTGGGCGCCGCTCTGTGCTTTCCTGGACGTGCCGGTTCCCGATGCCCCTTTTCCACGCACCAATGATCGTGCAGAGTTTTGGGATCGCGTATCTGGCAAGATCTGAATCACACATGACTGAACGAAGGAAACTAGCAGCAATATTCGCTGCAGACGTTGTCGGGTTCAGCCGTCTTATGGGGGCTGACGAAGAAGGCACACTGACGCGTTTACGGACAGTGCTTGACCATCTGGTTGATCCAAACATAACCGCCCATAATGGACGTGTGTTCAAGCGAACAGGGGATGGTGTCTTAGTCGAATTCCTAAGTGTGGTTGATGCTGTGCGCTGCGCAATTGACGTGCAAGAAGCAATGATCGAGCACAACGGCGGTTTGCAGGAGAAGCATACCCTCGTACTTCGCATAGGCATTCATCTCGGAGATGTAATTGAACAGAGCGATGGCGACTTGATGGGTGACGGTGTTAATATTGCGGCACGTCTGGAAGGGATCGCCAAGCCCGGCGCAGTCTGTCTATCTGAGGACGCATATCGCCAAGTAAGAGCGAAGATCAATCTGTCTGTTACAGACCACGGCGAAACGACTCTCAAAAATATTGCAGAACCCATCCGGATCTATTCGCTGGCGGTTGGCAATGAGCTGACTATGAAGGATGTGGCGGCGGAACAACTCGGTTTACAGACAAATAAAGCCACAAAGCTCAGAACTCCTGAAAAGCCCTCAATTGCCGTTCTGCCGTTTACGAACATGTCTGGAGATAACGAGCAGGAATACTTTGTTGACGGTATGGTTGAGGATATCATCACGGCGCTGTCACGTTTTAACCAGCTCTTCGTCATCGCCCGAAATTCGAGCTTCGTATACAAGGGCCGGGCTGTGGATATTAAGGAGGTCGGCCGTGAACTGGGTGTACGCTACGTGTTAGAAGGCAGCGTACGTAAGGCAGGGAACCGTTTGCGTATTACCGGACAGTTAATTGATGCCACCTCAGGCGCTCACCTGTGGGCAGACCGCTTTGATGGTGAATTGGAAGATGTGTTTGATCTGCAGGACAGAATTACTGACAATGTGATCGGAGCGATCGAACCGACGGTGCGCAAGGCCGAGATCGAACGCTCACGACGCAAATCAGCCGGTAATCTAGATGCTTACGATCTTTATCTTCAGGCGCTCCCCAATATTTATGCTGTACGTCCTGATGAGAACCGGAAAGCGCTTGATTTGCTCAATCGTGCTATTGATCTTGACCCGTCATACGGACCAGTTTTTGCACATGCTGCTTGGTGTTTTGTGCAACGGATCAGTCGACCCTGGCCACCTTACGGCAGCGATGATTTAGCCACGGCAATCTCGATGGCCCGCCGGGCGCTCGCCGCCGAGACAGACGATGCGGTGAGTATCGTGCTTGGCGGCTTTACGCTCGTGATGTTGAAACAGGACTACGCGACTGGACTGGATGCTGTCCGTCGCTCAGTTAAACTAAACCCAGGATCAGGTTTCGTAAATGCAATGGCTGGCTGTGCTCTTGTATTCGGCGATGATTTAGAGGCCGGGTTGCGTCTTTTGGAGCGAGCAATGACACTAAGTCCGATGGACCCCAATTTCTTCAGCCATTTGACTGTTTCAGCAGTAGCACACCTTTTCAATGATCGCGCCGATCTTGCTGCTGAATTGGCTGAACGCTCTCTTGCCCTCAACTCGGAATGGGACTCGACTTATTGGGTGCTAATTGCTGCCTACACCCAGCTTGATCGATTGTCAGAAGCTCGAGTTGCAACCAAGAAACTTTTAACAATATCATCAGAAGCAACAGTTGCTAAATATAAAATAGCTCTGCCTATCAGGAGCCCCGACTCCCTTGAGCTGGTCCTTAGCGCCCTCCGGCGGGCGGGCTTGCCGGAATGAGCATGAGATCCCATAGGCATTTCTTGTAATTTACACGCTGCGCTCAATGTCGCCTTCTAGCACAAAGCAGAACAAATGTCTGAGCCAAGAAGTGCCTCCTATTTGAGGATTAACGGACTTGGCGGCAGATTGACCTTAGCATTGAGCCGGGCTTCATTCATATGTCTTTACTTTCTCAACCTGGGGGTAGTCGTATTTCAAGCAAGATAATACGAGTAGGGAATATTGTATCATCAACAAAACAGTCCTACACTGAATAGCCCCTAGATTTGTAGATACCTTGCAGCTTAAGAATGAGTGAATAGCCTCTAGGTTTACACATTAATCATACATTTTTACTTGTTTCTCTTGACAGTAAATCCATCGCCTGATTTTACTAATGCGGATAATAATTTTATTCTAAAAAAGGAATAGTTGTGAAATTTAATGCATTAGCAGCGTTGACAGTATCAATATGCGCAATTGTGTTGAGCAATCCCCTGCCGGTAATCGGTGCGGAAAAAAAGTTAGAAAATATATCGCCTTATGCCGGAATAAAAAAGCCAGCTCCTGAGTACGCCAGAATGGTTGTAACTTGGCCCCCTAAAAAAGAGGGAGGGAAAGAAACAGTCAGGTACTTTGATGAATTAGGGTGGTCCCATAACATCCGCGAAACGCCGGATGGAGATATATACTTTGAAACTAAAGTAGGGCATGAAACCCACGCAATATATGGAGTTCCTGGACCAATATTTCCCCCGATTGAAGAAGGTCTAGCGTTTAACAAAGCAGTCGCAGAGTCTATTTATTCTGCTGCATATTTAGTTGATGAAGATTTGAAAAGTGAATGCTATGAGTACATTAAAGGGGTGTTGTTAGACCCAACTTCACTCAATATCACAGCGCCTCTAAAACTTGCAGAGAAAGATATTCTTAAAACACCCCATGTTGGAATTCGATTTAAAGGCAAAGCGAACGCAAGGAATCGAGGCGGGAACATTGTTCCCTCGATAATGTATTGTCATTTTCGTGCTACTGCTACGGGAGTTGAATTTAGATCTGGAGCACTAGTGAACTGAAGGCTAATCGACTCTTCGACCCGCTGATTCATAGTGTACTGATCACTTCAATACCGATTAGCCTATTAGTAGTTCCAGACGTCTGCGGATAGCTCGCTTGTTTAAATTTTCAAAAATAAGTGAGATAAAGGAGTGGTGAGATGTTTGGTTGGTTCAAAAAGATAAATGAAGAAAAACCCTCATGGGAACATCCAACCGAACCACACCTACTTATAGACCATAAGCAATTGAAAATGACCCAATCGCAAGTGGAAAAAGTCCTGACTGCAGGATTTAACGTGAGAATATTGGTTGATGAAGGTTTCCAAATCAAAGAGAGTTCTCCAGTCCGCATTACCGCAGTCATGGAGAAAGAAAACTATTTTTGTGAATATTCTGTCACATATGAGTTAGACGGAAACAAAGTAAAGAAAGTAGTGACCGAACTGCAGGGTCAATGGAGTGCGGGCAAAAAAACAGGAAAGCTATCAGGTGGAACCAACGACCCATTCGATAAATGGAGGGATTGGGATTGTAGGTATGAAGATATAATGGAAAATCTACGTGATGAATAAGTCAAACTCCACAAACTGAAGTTATTTTTTACACCGAAATTGGTATTAAATGTCGGCATTTTAGGCATATACCGCCGAGATATTTCAACGTCATGGCGAGCTAATTACGAAGTATTCGATAAACTGAAGCCCTGCCTATTTCTAGTTTTTTCGCAATCTCCGTCGCACTAACTCCGTCTGAGGCCAGTTTTAGCACTTCATCGCCTTTAGCCCTAGCTGTCGGCTTTCTTCCTTTGTACTTCCCTTCGCTCTTGGCCTTGGCAATACCCTCTCTCTGCCTCTCCAGCATGATTTGCCTCTCAAACTGGCTAACGGCCCCCAAAAGGTTCAGGACCAGTTCTCCAGTGGCATTGCTGGTGTCTATTCCGAGGTTGAGTATTTGAAGATGGGCATCCTTACCTTTAACCGTTTCAACGATTTCCCCGAGATGCCTCATAGATCTGGCCAGACGGTCCAGCTTAGTAACAACCAACGTATCGCCTTCGCGCATATAGTCCAGCGCCTGAGCTAGTTGCTTTCTTTGGGCTACAGAAGAAACTTGTTCCTTGAATATCTTACCACACCCCTGTGTTTCCAATTCCTCTATCTGAGCCTCAAATCCCGCGACCTGTTCAAGTGTTGACGTTCTCGCATAGCCAATCTTCATAATTTTGCACCCTAAAATGTATCATTAGATATAAGACTATGTGGGAATTTCATCTCAAATGTCAAATACTATTTATTTGAGACGCTATAGGGATGCTGTTGGAGTGTATCTTTAGGGCAAGGTCTAGTGGGAAGAAAATGGGCGTTAATCACCCTTAGAGCAGCCCTGAGAGGGTTTAGCTTAGAATGTCAATTTCCCCTTCCAAGTTTGCTTACTCCAGCCAGCAAGTCCCTCTGGCCGTTCTGAGCCAGTGAGATCAAACAAAACTGGATTGAGGGGGGTATGGGGGAATTTAGAATGTCCAATGATTGATGTGGACTCTCGTAATAACGCACCATTTTTGGGAAGAATATATGCGGTCCACTTTACCAACATAATGATATTTTGTTTTATGGAAGTTAGTTTGTACGCATTACCTGATTTATAAAAAGCGTATCGATAAGGTCGGCTCTTGGTATGCCTTTTAAGCTGTATCTTCAGGTCGCTAGGCGCGTGATTGTGCTTCTTCATCTGTTCTAACTGTTGTTGGAATAGTCACGCTATTATAGACCGACGTTTGACTGTTTACTATCGACCTGAAGAGACTATAAAAGGCATAGCAACGAAAGTCTTTCATGGGCGGAGAGCGGAAGTTCGCTGCACCCCGTTCCAAAATCTGGTACGCGAGCGTGCAGTATCTTGAGTTATATAAGTTTCTTGCTGGCAGATTCCTTTGGCGTCGCATCAATAACGATGATATCGGAAGCTCGTAGGCCTGCAACAATCCGCTTATTTCTTATATCTTGGATTGTTTCGAGTTTGTTTCCCAGCTTTCCGTAGTCAATAACTACGAAGATACCAAAAAAGCTGCTGCTAGCCTTTTTGTAGTGCTCAAGCTGAACCTCGTAACCGTGCTTAACTTTGCCGGTATCTCTCTTTAACTCTACTAGCACGTTCGCCTCATAGCCGGACGAGAATTTGAAATCGACGGGTCCGCCCCCCATATTTGCTTCGGGCGACATATCAATATTGTTAGCCTTGCAAAAAGCATCGGCGGCGAGTTGGAAAATTATCTGTGAAGCCCGCTCCAGCTTGGGCTTATCGCCCGACCATAGCTCCTTCCAAAGGTCACCAACTTCAACGTGCTTTTTGAACATCCCAATCGCCTCTAACACAACATCTCGGATTGCCTCGGGACCCTTAGTCAAATCCACATTTGATTTCTCTTCGAATCTTGTTTTGTCTTGCAACATCAATTGTCGCAAGCGGAAGTAACCCAGTATATCTTCATCAGCGTCGTATGCTTTGGCGTTTGCCATAACAGATGCAAGAAAGTGGTTGAAAGCGTCAGAAGAGCTTAGTGCAGCACTCCGCAAAGCCTCTTTGTATTCCGTAACAGTCGGTGTTGCTATTCCTGCGAGCATCTGACTAACTCGCGTCCGAATTTGATCATTCAACATGGCGGCAGCCTGAACATCTGACCAGTCATTTGCGATAGGTAAATCACGAACAATATCTTTTGGAACTAATAAGAACGGCCTGACTTTACCACTCCCATCATCGTAAACGGGTAGTTCTGCTTCGCTGTTTTCGTCAAGTCTTTGCGTTATCACATTCGTGCGCTCACAAAAGTCCTTGGTAATTCCTGCAAGCCTAAAAAAAATGACCCGTGTAGTAAAATCGCTAATAGTGTCAGGGCCCACGCCTTCCTCAAAGAAACCCATAAGAGAGATCATGTCCGGGTCTTTTACACCCAACCTAATGATGTCTGATGTAGTTCTGAGAATTGACTGCTTGATTTCATCAGATCGGGAGCTGCCGGACCTGCTTGAACCACCATAGCCCAATCCATTCTCTGGAGGTTCTTTAAGGTTTAAAAGGGTTTCTGCCCCCTTCCATGCAGCATCACCTTCTTTCTCCGCTATCGCTAAGAGCCGAATGACGTTACTGAAGTATTTTCGAAAATCTTCGACCGCACCCTTCGAAATTTCTTCATAGGAACACTTTTCGAGCAAGACTGGATCAATGAAAAGTTCCAAGTCTACATTAAGAAATGGATCTAGTAGGTTTGCCTTATCCAGCTCGTTGGGATCAATGCCAAAATGTGCCGAAAACAAGATCGGGCTAGAATACTTCGCCATAACAACTCCGGTGATGTCTCCGTCGCAATATGACCGAGATTTTCAGTGTACACCAAACTCAAAATAACATCTATAGTAGTGTAGCGGCTTTGAAATATCGCCTGTCCACCAGCCAGGAGCCATCGCGCATATAGCTTTCGTATGCCCGCAAAGGACCAAATGCAGACTAACTGGAAAATAATGTATGGGCTTGCCCATGTGCGCATCCAAATCTAGCTTGGTAGTATGGAGCACTCCGGTTTTATTGAGTGTTTAGGAAAACTATTAACTTAGGTGCCTGACAAAGATGGATGACTTTGTTGTAATGCATGCCTCTATGGTCTACTGGTGTGACACGTAAGTGAGACATTGATCAACAAAGCTGTTATCAAAACACAGTAATATCAATGCATTGACACAATGGCGGCGTTTCCCCGATCCTGTACCATTTAGTGCGATCAATGACCTGATAAAAACTTCTAATGCCGTGACAAATCAGCTGATAGCAACAAATTAAAAAACAACGAGTATTCCAACGACAAAACAGACAAACAGAGATCCTTTCCAAGGACCTTACTTGATCTGGAAAATACGCAACAAAATCTCAGGCCGGAACAAAAAAAACGGCACCCCCGCCTAGATACGACCGTGGTCCCCCGAGAAAAAAAGAGGGTGTTTAAGAGGGGTTCAAGGTACCGGGATTTAGTATATTTATATCAATCTCTATGTATCAAATTGATATAAATATATAGATTTTTATATCAATGATATAAAAAATATATAAAAAAATAGCCCTTTTCAGCCGAATTCGCGACCTTGAGCACATATTTATCTGTAAATTATATAGGATTATTCCTTTATATTCAATTACTTATCAAATATTCTATATCAAATCGATATCAAAACGTGCTCACTATGGCTCCTTCTTTGTGTCAAATTTTCCTCACCCCTTAAGGTTACGTTGATTTTTTCTCAATTCCTTTCCAAAAATTTGAATTTATCCACCTAGCTAATCAAATAATATAATAACGACTTCATAATGCACTTTTTCGGCTGAAGAATAGACCGGCAATGAAGATTAAGCTCATTAGAAAAATCATGTCACAGACAATATTATTCGCTTGGGCAACACATTTTTTGGCTCTAGAAATTTATAAATTCATGCCAGTATAATCTCCAATACATCGTTATATACACCAAAAGAAAACATAATTTTCATGGCAAAAAGTTCAAAAATTAGGCTTCCCACGGCGTATGAAAGCCCGCAAAGCGCTCGTCAACGGCGGAGTTTTCTGAGGATTTTTGAATTAGCAATGACCGGAGAGTATGATTTGGACCGCATTTCCCGTAAAGTCAGTAGCCTCTCATACCTCACAGGATATTCTCCACCCAGATGGACAGATTTAACTTCCAGTGAAAAATTTGTAATGGAACAAATAGTAGGACATTTCTTTAAGATTAATTTTTCTACAACTTTCAATATTAGTGATGAACAACGACAAAATTGGATATCAAAACATAAAAATATCACTATAGGATTCAAAAAGGAAGTTCTTCACAAAGTCCGGCACATATTAGGAAAGCGCCCTACATACTGGCTGGTAGTTGAGCCAAAGATTTCTCGCGGAAAAAAAGCTAAGAAATATGTGGATACGATAAACTCTCCTCGGAGATTTGATATTCATGCTGGTTTTCTAGTAGACAAGTCTGATCTTGCCCGGTTTCAACAAGGATTGGATAAAAGAGCAGAACAGTTAAAGCTAAAAACGCCTAAACCATCCAGTTCGTTGCTCCCCAAAAAAAAGAAACAGAAAATTCCATACCCCTTATTCCTCAAAGGGAGAATGGTCCAAGGTGCTTATATTAAGGATATTGGATGGGCAACATACTCGTCTAAAGCTATTGCTCTGACAAAAAAAATGCACACGGATCTTACTGGACCGACGCCCTTTGGAAAATCCAGAAATCTAACGCATGCAGCAAAAGCAGCATACGAACAAATTAGGATTGATGCGGCAATATACGAGATTCCTGAACTGTTACTTGCCGAGTTGGTGAAATATTCAATATCACCTGTGCGGAAATTCAAACGTACCCGCGAATCTCTATATGAGCCCTGCCAAAAACTACTAGACAATGCTATAGCTGATTTAGATAAGTCACTAGCATCAAACGAAGATATTGAAACAATAGAAAAACTTTCCCATGCAGGAAAGACCGCTGTAATCAACTGGGCCATAGGTGAAGTTACTAAATTGGCACTTTAGGATGCCAGATTGACTTAATACTGGGGTTGCTCCCAAGTACCGTCAATAGTTCAAATCATTCAGAATTTCGCCCCTGTGGCCTCCAGCGACTATCAGCTATCTCTTTCTCGTAAAATCAGCAAAATGCTCCTAGGCGCGCTTATCGTGCCATTTAGAGCACATAAAAGGTGACTTGTTCTTACTCTGAGTTGCCAGCAACTCTTTCGGCGAATAATTTCTCAACTTCCGGCCACTCCAGCTTAGCTATCGCTTCCGCCAGATTTTTTAGCCTGAACCCTTTATGATAAACGGAGGTAGTCATGCTTTCACCGGAGTCATGCCCAACTAAAGCCTCGACTAGTTCTTTTGATACGCCCTTATTGAGTAGCTGTGTGATGAAGCCGTGTCGAAAGGAGTGATAATCTACTCCTCTTTCAAAAACCCCTATATCCTGTCGATATCGGGAAAACCATTTCGAGAATGCAAAGCCGTATTTTTTATCCGCACCGCCCGGTCTTAGCGCTGGAAAAATTGATCTCTCTGGTTCAGTCACGATACGATCTACGTAATCCAAAAAGCCAAGCTTCACGATAGTCGGATGAACTGGCACTCGACGCTCGGATTGTGCATTCTTGATCTGCCTACCGCCAGCGCCATGGATATGGAAAAAAAATACATCCGCTTCCGACTGAATATCTGATTTCCTTAATTGCGCAAATTCTTCAAGTCTGTTGCCATGATACAGCGCCAACAACGGAAGCCAGTATTTTTCGTCTTTAGTAATGACGCTTCCCGCTTTAGATCGATGCACCTTTGATTTTGACCCTTGCCAATTTGGCGAAGCAAATAAAATTTCCAAATTTGCTACAGACCACTCCTGTCGCTTATTTCTCCTCGAACTATCCCTTGCAAATTTGTACCCAGAGGCCGGATTGCGGCCCTCATAAGTGCCCTCATTCAGAAGATGCGAAAAAAACTTTGATAGGGCTCGATGATGTCGTTTCAAGGTATTAAGCGCTAACGTTTCTTGATCTTTACCTTCGCTGCTTTTTATTATCTGTTGAAGTGATAAATCTCGACTTTCTACGGACCGTCCCCAGTCTCTTGGCAATTTTCTGATTAGAGAAATAAATCCAGCAATATCAGATTTTTGATATTCACTTACTGGCTTATCCCCAGCGACCTCAATGAACCTGATGAAAGTAGTCCTATTCTGATTTACAGTCTGCCCTTTCCATTGGCCTGTTTGTATCATTTGAGCAATTACAGTTTCATAGATTTCTGAAAATCGAACGGGCCTTTTACTTCGAACCTGCTCGCTTTTCGGCTGGTCATTTCCCCCAGCTTCACTTCTCTCAGGCAAAAACTCCGCTTTTCCCCTATCCATCATGTCTAGAACTGTTGAGAAGAGCGTATCGTTTGGCCGAAAGGAATAGTCGCCGTCTAGACGTGCAAGCATGGTTTCATATGCAGCAATTTGCCCTCGCTGGACAAATCGAGCCAGTATTTGCATAAGTGCCTGATTTTCGCTTTCGTCATCATGCAATCTCTCAATACCGACCGAAGACAAAAACGGTTCAATGTTGAGCGAGCTTAAAGACTTAATGTTGGTCAGGTGAGCGGATTTTTCGTCATCTAACCTTGACTGCATCAATGCTCGTGTGAATGAACGTGATGATTCAATTGTATTGGTTTCCTCGCAAAAAACATCCGCACTTTTCAATGCGAAACTTTCTTCCCATTTTTCTATTTCCCGTGAGAATATTTCCCTCGCAATGTTTTGGATATATTTGCTCGCTTGTCTGGGATTCATTTTTGCGTACTCGAAAAGCCGTTCACTTACCAAGTATAATTGCGCAGCGCGAATTTTAGCAAGCTTCCTGCTACCCGTTCCCAGTGAGCGCCTAATTTCCGTAACGCCTATTCTTTCCTTGAATTCAGTAGGGACCTTCCTTCGAAAATAAAAGGTGCCACTTTGATTCTGGAGATAGCGTCCCATTGAGCCCTCTTGCGAACAAAAGTGTACTAGCAAAGTGTACTAACGCTAATGCACTTGGTGGGGACCCGCAAAAAGTCTAAGTATTTGAAATAGTTAAATAATAAATGGCTGGGGTGGCAGGATTCGAACCTGCGCATGACGGGATCAAAACCCGTTGCCTTACCGCTTGGCTACACCCCAATGAGGAGCCTCTTTCTAGCTAAAGGCCCGGATAAGCTCAAGGCAAAATTTGAAAAAATGTGGAAAAGCGAAAACGCCGTGGCTTCTCAGTTGATTACTGTCGCCAGAACCCACCAGTCGGGGTGTCGCGACTGTATGTTCTGCACCGCCTTGCGGGCGCCTTCTGACGTTTCAAAAAGGCCGAAAACCGTTGCACCACTCCCACTCATGCGCGCAAGTTGACATTCTGTCTCTCCGGCAATTTCGTCAATAACACTCTCAATCTGCGGCGCGATTTGAAATGCCGGAGCCTGCAGATCATTTCCCGCTGTCCTCAGAGCAGAGATGATATCTACCTCTGTGCATCCCTCTATGCCCAAGCCGACTTTCGGCGTATCTGATATTTCCAGACGCCGAAAAACATCCGCAGTAGATACCAATATATTACAATTAACCAGTATAATATGAATCTTCGGAATCTTCAGGCCTGCGCTGAGCAGCTCCCCCACGCCGGCCATGATCGTTGGCTTGCCATATAGACATACTGGCACATCCGCGCCGAGCGAGAGGCCGAGCTCCGCCAGTTGCCGATCGGAATACCCAGTTCCCCAAAGTTCATTGAGAAGCTGCAAGGCAAGAGAGGCATCTGCCGAGCCGCCGCCTATCCCCGCCGCGACCGGCAGATTTTTGACCAGTTTTATTTTAGCGCCCTTTTTAACTACCGCCTTTTCCTGAAGAAGCCGGGCTGCCTTTAAAATGAGGTTATCATCCATTGCTCGAATACCGGCAGAAAAAGGTCCGGAAATTTCCAATGAAAGCGAGCTGTCGCTTTCGACCGTCAGCTCATCTCCATAGTCTGCGAATACGACAAGACTGTCGAGCAGATGATAGCCATCAGGCCGCTTACCTGTCACATGCAGATAGAGGTTGATCTTTGCACGGGCGATGCCGGTCAACATGTGCGATGAATTACTTCTCGGCCTTGATGTCATCCTGAAGGCCAGATTTCAGCTTTTCGCGAATTAGGGGCGCGAGTTCGGTTGAGGGCTCAAGCCAGAGTGCCCGCTGCCACTGATAGCGCGCTTCTTCCCGCCGACCAACACGCCAGTAAGCATCGGCGAGATGGTCGGTGATTGTCGGATCCGCCGCCTCCAGCGATACGGCCTTTTCAAGCTGGGTTACCGCATCGTCATAATCCCCAAGCCGATAGTAAAGCCATCCGAGACTGTCCACGATAAAGCCGTCACGCGGACGCAACGAGACGGCCTTGATCAACATATCCTTCGCCTGTTCCAGATTTTCGTTCCGATCGACCCAGGAGTAAGCGAGGTAATTCAAAACCTGCGGATGATCCGGCTGGAGCTCCAGCGACTTTATCAAATCCGCTTCAGCGAGTGGCCATTGCTTGGATTGCTCATAGGCGATACCCCGGGCATAAAAAAGCGACCAATGCCGTTGCTGAAAATCCGGCAGACGGTCAATGGCACGTCCGTAATCCTCGGCTGCCGTCACCCAGTCTTTGGAATCCCGACTGACATCTGCAAGCACCACAAGTGCCTCAATATCCTTTGGATATGAAGCGGCGACAGACTCGAGCATGGCCTTTGCTTCATCGATATTGCCAAGTTTATATGTCGCCCATGCCGCGCGGATTTGTGCGTTGCGGCCATGAGCGGATTGCGCTTTCACTTCACTGTATAAATTCAGGGCTTCCTGCCACCTGCCGCGATCCTCCGCTGTCTCCGCAAGCAGTATCCGGGCCATGGGAAAATCCGGTTTCAGATCGAGAGCGAAGTATATATAGGTTGCAGCAACACCGACGGCGCGTTCCTGCCCGATGATGGACGCGGCGCTGTAAAGCGCTTCTGCCGCGCCATCAACGGCATTTTCAACAACAGGCGTCAACGGACTGCCCGACGCCAGATCGACAAGTTCAAGATGTATTGTCGGGCTCAACGGATATTGTTGAATATAGTCTTCAAAGATTTTGCGGGCCTCTTCCCTCCGCCCTGTCCTGTCGAGATAGGATCCATAAGACTGCACCAGACGCACTGCCCGCCCTGAAGGCCCTTCAAGCGCCTTTGCGTATTCTTCATCCGCGCGCGCGCGGTTCCCGGAAACATCGCTCAGCAAGGCTATCTGATACTGCTTGAGCGCATCAAAGCCGTTGTATTTATCGAGAGCATCCAGTTCTGCAATCGCCGTATCCGTCTGTCCCTGCCCAAGCTTTATCCAGGCCATAAGCAATGGCTTCAACAGCACATTAAACCCGTTGTCCCCTGTTTTCTCCAGATAGCTTTGCGCGGCGGGAAAATCCTTTTGACGCAAGGCCTCAATTGCCAGAACGAGATTGGCTGTCGAATTATCTTCGGACTGCCCCACAACTTTGGGGGCAAGGGCCTTTGCCCGCTGAACGTCGCCTTTTGCAAGCGCCGCCTGCAATGTAAGGCCTAGAAGGACATTGTCACTCTCCCTGTTTCGCAAGGCTTCATCGAAATATAGAAGCGCGGCATTAGCATCTTGCTCACGGAGCGCTTCCCTCCCCGCAAGATACTGCCCGAAGTAAGAAGATGAAAACTCTTCCTCCGTACCGCCCGCATCCTGAAACATGCCCGGAAGTGAGTTTCCCTCGTTCGAGGCGCTGCTCGTGGCGCATGCACCAAGCGCCACCGTCAAAAATACGCTACCAAATACCAGTTTAAACATTTTCACGCCTGTGTCCGTCATATCTGTCGATCTATACTTAACTTTAGGACCCAACGTTTCACACGTCAGAGACGCCAACCCACTCTCTGGTATGTAGGGCATCCAGAACCCGCATTAAACAAAATTCCGGAATTCAGGCGAATTTTCTACATATTCGGATAGTTTGGACCGCCGCCACCTTCAGGCACGACCCAATTGATATTCTGTGTCGGATCCTTGATATCGCATGTTTTGCAGTGAACGCAGTTCTGCGCATTTATCTGCAGACGTGGATTGGACCCATCGTCCTCTGTCAAAAACTCATAAACGCCCGCCGGGCAGAACCGTTGTTCCGGCCCCGCATATTCCGCATAGTTCACAGAAACGGGAATACTGTCATCCTTTAAGGTGAGATGGACCGGCTGATCTTCTTCATGATTGGTGTTGGACAGAAAGACCGAAGATGGTTTGTCAAAAGTGTAAACACCATCGTACTTCGGATATTCAATTTTCTTCGCATCCTTCGCCTTTTTCAGCACCGAATAGTCATCATGATGCTTGAACGTCCAAGGGGCTTTGCCCCCGAGGACTTTCAGATCCAGCCCCGTGTACAATGTTCCAGCGAGCAAGCCCCACTTGAAGGCCGGCCGACTGTTGCGCACCCGATACAACTCTTCATATACCCAAGAATCCTTGTAAAGCGCCGGATATGTATCGAGAACCTTGCCGGGCGCCTCTGCATTCAACTTCATTTCCGCAACGATGGCTTCCGCAGCCATCATCCCTGATTTCATGGCAGTGTGGGAGCCTTTGATTTTCGGCACGTTTAAGAAACCTGCACAACAGCCAATGAGAGCGCCACCCGGAAAAACCAGTTCAGGAACCGACTGGAACCCGCCTTCATTGATCGCCCGCGCACCATAGGAAATACGCTTTCCGCCCTTTAGCATCTCCTTCATCATTGGATGCGTCTTGAACTTCTGGAACTCATCATACGGAGAGAGATAGGGGTTCTCATAGTCAAGCGCGACGACAAAGCCGACATAGGCCTGATTGTTGTCTAGATGGTAGACAAATGACCCGCCATAGGTGTTGCGGTCAAGCGGCCAGCCAAAACTATGAAAAATCTGGCCTTCCTTATGCTGTTCCGGGTCCAACTCCCACAGCTCCTTGATCCCGATACCGAACGTCTGGGGATCGCAATTCTCCCGCAAGCCGAATTTTTCGAACAGTGTTTTCGTCAGGGAACCGCGGACACCTTCCGCGAACAAAGTGTATTTGGCATGCAGTTCCATACCCGGCTCGTAAGAGCCTTTATGCTCACCATCCCGGCCAATCCCCATGTCTCCGGTTGCAACTCCCTTAACGCTGCCATCTTCATGGTACAGGACTTCAGCCGCCGCGAACCCCGGGTAGACTTCGACTTCGAGCGCCTCAGCCTGCTCCGCGAGCCAACGGCAAAGATTTCCGAGACTGATAATATAGTTTCCATGATTATGTAGTTGCTTTGGCAACAGAAAGTTTGGAAAACGAAGCTCGCTCGACTCTGTCATAAAGAAGAATTTTTCGGATTTGACTGGTGTATCGAGGGGAGCGCCTTTTTCCTTCCAGTCCGGAATAAGCTCATCAAGAGCGCGGGTTTCGAATACATTCCCCGAGAGGATATGGGCACCGATTTCAGACCCCTTTTCAAGAACGCAGACAGAAATGTCGATGCCGGATTCAATACTCAACTGACGCAGCTTTATTGCTGCGGACAACCCGGCAGGGCCGCCACCGACAATAACAACATCAAACTCCATAGATTCGCGTTCCATCACAAGCCTCTTTTTACTTATTCCGGCTTATTGGCAGCCGTTACATATTGTTGATCGGGAGTTTTCAAAACTACCTCCCAAGTGCCAATGTCTGACAATTTCGCCCCTGACACTATATTTTTTTTAAAGTGCGTCAATCCCGATTGCGAGCCATTTCGGCAGTTTCCGGCCATTTTATTGCAGGGCTTCTGTATGATAATGTCACTAAACCTTCTAAAATCAAGCTAACTGAACAGGCAACTCGCGACGACCGCCCTACTTCAAATAAATTTTGCTGCCTACACTCTTCTCCAACCATGGAAAAGGTTGTTATGATGGGCCATGCTTCAGAATCCCGCTGATATCATCGCACTGCTCAACTTCTACCTCGATGCCGGGGTGGACGAGACAATCGGTGAAGAGCCGGTCAACCGCTTTAATATGATGCCGCCGAAAGCAATGGCTGCGCCAAAACATGCGCCCGCCCTGCATCCGGCAAACCCGGCGAAAGCCAAAAATCCGGAGATTGTACAATCTCCAGCTGTTCCGTCACTGGCGGAAGGAATTCGTACGGCGGAGGCAATCGCCAAATCATGCAAAACGATTGATGAACTCAGGCAGGCTCTCGAAACATTTGAATATTGTTCACTTAAAAAGCTGGCATCTCACACTGTTTTTGCAGAAGGAAACCCTCAATCCCGGCTTATGATTATCGATCGCCAGCCGTCCGGGGATGAAGACCGGATAGGGCGACCCTTTTCGGGAATGGCTGGTGAGATGCTGGAAAAAATGTTGGCTGCTATCGAGATTGATCGCAGCGATGTATATCTCGCCAGCGCGATTCCCTGGCGCCCACCGGGAGGGCGCGCCCTTACGGATGAAGAACGCGCCCTGTGTCTCCCGTTTGCCCTTCGGCATATTGCATTAGTGAAACCGGACTTTGTTCTGGCCTGCGGAGAGGCCGCTAGTTACCTTCTTAATCAAAAAACCGGGATCAACAAGCTGAGAGGCGTATGGAAAGATTTGCAAATTGACTCAGTTCGGGCAAAAATGCTTTCGATTTTTCATCCGGCCTTTCTGATCGATCAGCCCGGGTTAAAGCGGTATGCATGGTCTGATCTACTTGGTCTAAAAGCGGCGATGAGAGAGAAACAATAACTATTTCCTAACGGGTTCGCCGTAACCTGTCGGCTGTATTAGAATAACTATTGTCTGTTTCATGAAATTCATTCCCAGAATAATTGCCGTTCTGGCACTTTTGATATCCAGCCTCGCGTGGGTGCCGTCCCTGGCGATAGCGAACGCTGTTCCCCCGGTTCTTTCGGCCGCCGATGCGGAGCGGTATCGGGCTATTTTTGCGCTTCAAGACACCGGACAATGGAAAAAAGCTGATGAGCTGATCAAGGCTCTTACGAATAATATCCTGATTGGCCACGTCAAATTTCAACGCTACATGCATCCGACAAAATATCAGGCGAGTTATGAGGAGCTTCATTTATGGATGAAGGCCTATTATGACCATCCGGAAGCCCATCGCCTCTACCGGCTGGCCAAAAGCCGACGACTAAAGGGATGGAAACCTCTTCCAGAACCGTTACACGGGCGGTATCTAGGTGGTACCGGACCAGGGCAGCCCATATTTCTTTCGCGCCCCTATAAAAGTGAGCGGAAGCGGTCTGCGCAGACGCGCAATGATGTCGCCCATGCTAAACGCGTCGTGAGCCGCTATCTTTACCGCGGACAGCCGACGAATGCCGCCGAATACATTTCGCAAAAGAAAATACGAAACCTGCTGGATCAAGTGGAGCTTGATCTCTTGCGAGAGAAGATAGCGAAAAGCTATTTCCTTTATGCCCGGGACGGCAAAGCTATCGAATTTGCAGAAGCCGCGCTCGACAAGTCCCGGAAAAATGTCCCACTTGCGAACTGGACGGCGGGTTTGGCCGCTTGGCGCCTCGGAAAAATCGAAAAAGCTGCGCAGCACTTTGCCGCCCTCGCAGAAACGAGCCGAATTTCCGACTGGAATTTCACAGCTGCGAATTGGTGGGCCTCACGTGCTTATCTGAAACTGGGTGAGCCGGAAAAGGCTTATTATTATCTTGAGAAGACGGCAAGCCAGCCGCGCACCTTCTACGGCTTGCTGGCATTGCGTCAGCTTGGTGTTGAGAAACCATTCAGTTGGGACCTGCCGACGTTGGAGCCGGAGAACATTGCCTGGCTGATGAAAATTCCATCTGCGAAACGGGCTGTCGCGCTCAGCGAAGTCGGAAAATATGATATGGCCGCTCAGGAACTGCGCGCCGCATTCCCGAGTGCAAACGAGAAACTGGCCCCCTTGTTGCTCGCTCTTGCGGAAGATATCGGAGCGCCCTCGGTTGCCATGCGAATGGGATTATATCTCTGGGAAAGCGAGAATGTGACCTGGGATGCCGCTATCTATCCCATGCCAAAATGGCAGCCCGGAGACGGCTTCAAGGTGGACCGCGCCCTTCTTTATGCCTTTATGCGACAGGAGTCAGGCTTTTATTCGCTTGCCCGCAGCGGCGCTGGCGCCAAGGGCCTAATGCAGATTATGCCCTCTACCGCGAGTTATCTCTCGGGCGACAGGTCGTTGCGGAACAGAAACAACAACAAGCTTTTCGATCCGACGTATAATCTTGAGCTTGGCCAGAAATATCTGACATATCTGATGGAATACAAGGATATCGATACCAATCTGTTCCATTTGACAGCGGCCTATAATGGCGGACCTGGTAATCTGAAAAAATGGAAGTCGGAGACGAAATACAGTGAAGACCCGCTGTTCTTCATTGAAGCAATGCCGAGCAAGGAAACCCGTAACTTCATCAAGCGTGTGTTGACGAACTTCTGGATATATCGTCACCGGATGGGACAGGACCTGCCGGGGCTGGACCAGATTGCAAGCGGCAGCTGGCCAGAGTACCAGCCGCTGGATCTGAATGAAAGCGAGGTCGCCGATAATGCCGGGAATTGATACATCCCGCCCGTTCATCAAGGTCCGCATTGCTGTTCTGACGGTATCAGACAGCAGAACCATTGCCGAAGACAGGTCCGGACAGACACTTGTAGACAGGCTGGAGGCAGCAGGGCATATCCTCGCGGATCGCAAAATCGTCAAGGACGAGATTTCCGAGATTCAGAAAATAGTAAATCAATGGATCGCCGACACCGATGTCGATGTTGTCATATCAACAGGCGGTACCGGCGTCACCGGGCGCGACGTCACGCCGGAAGCATTCGCTGGCCTTTACGAAAAGGAAATTCTCGGCTTCGGGGAGCTTTTCCGGATGCTAAGCTACCAGAAAATCGGCACCTCGACCATTCAATCACGAGCGAGCGCCGGGGTTGCGCGGGGCACCTATCTTTTTGCCCTACCGGGTTCCACTGGGGCGGTTAAAGATGCCTGGGATGATATACTTGTGCATCAGCTTGATTACCGCTTTATGCCGTGTAATTTTGTCGAATTATTTGACCGTCTGCGGGAACATGAAAAACGCTCGAAAAGCTAGTGACCGGTATCTGTTGCTGCGAATCCTATTGATTAGTGAAACTCAATCTTAATTCCTCGCCGATAAGATGCAGGTTTCACATCCGGAAAAGAAATCAACGATACTGAATGAAACGCTTTTTTACGACGGCTCGATACCGCGAACATAATCGCAAGGACCTCCGTCACGAGGTTCCCAAACTCCATTTGATGCTAGGTGATCGAGAATTCTCTACCTATGACTGGAGTCTGGGCGGGTTTCGCATAGATGATTTCAAGGAACGCCCTCCGGTCGGCGAAGAAATACGCGTTACCCAAATCGCTTATGATACGGAAAACACTGTCACAACCAATTCAATTGCGGTGGTCACCCGCATTCTCGTCGGCAAGAACCAGGTGGCTTTCAGCTTTAACAAGCTTGACGAGGAAGCCTATGACTTCCTCGAACAAGCAAGCATGCAAAGACTGGCACAACTTCGTAACACTTAGTCAGCCCCGGCCCTAGACAGACACCCAATACCCGTCCGGCGACAGACAGGATGTCATGACATGGCTCGTGCTTTGGGTGCGATGGTATAATATCTGCCGATACTGCTTGCAGAGGCTACCCCGGTTATCGAAACCTTCGCGCAGTATCACAATACTGCCGCGGTGGACACCATCGCGCCAGCTGATTATTTGCCCCACGGGCGCATCCAGCGCCAGATAAAGGGCCTGATGGTGCTTCTCAAGCTGAAGCGCGGATAAATTGACGACGAACCTCACATTGACAAATGGCCAGTAGAACCCCCGGTAATGATAATGCCCATAGTAACGAGGATAATGATGGGGCTTCACATAGACATATTTCGGCCGGTACGGATGGTTATAATAATGCTCAGCACGTGGTTTTACATAATAAACCTTGGGCGGATGCTTCGGGACCGGCTTCGCATAATAAACGTTCTTTACCCTCTTCGGGTTCGGCGTTGCGTAATACACCTTGTCGCCATGGTTTGAATGATATTTTTTACTTTGATTGGAATGTCTTTTACCTCCCGGGTGATTTGCCTTTTGATCACTCCAGTGTTTCTTTTGGCCTCCCGTCCAACCCGTTGCAGAATGCTGATACTTTTGACCTTTTGACTCATAAGTATATTTTCCGTCGTTGCGCGCATCTGCCTCTAATGGCAGCAGGCCACCCAGCACGACTGCCCCCAGCAGGAGATAACTGAATTTCCTCATTTCCTTCTCCTTCCCGTTTGTCCGTCTTTACATTCAACGATAAAGCGCCGGAATTCCGTTGCAAGTTCATTATACTTATTGTTCTTGTTTTGTTCTTTTTGTATTGCTAATATCCGATTATGAGCGAAACCGAAGTCATACCCTTTGATAAAAACAAACGCCGGGGGCGAGGCGCCACAGTCAACCCTGACAGCCGCTTTGAATCAGAAGAGAGGGACTTTATTGACGATGGCTGGAATTCCGCTGACTCAGAGAATGAGTCGGGTAGGCTCAGGACATCCGTAACACTGGAACACCCGAAATCAGTTATCAGTAAGAACTTTTCGCCGGACCTTCCTTTTGACAGATCGATCAATGCCTATCGGGGCTGCGAACATGGGTGTATCTATTGTTATGCCCGGCCGAGCCATGCCTACATGAATCTGTCCCCCGGTCTCGATTTCGAGAGCAAGCTTTTCGCCAAGCCGAATGCGGCCGAACTGCTGGCTCGTGAGATTTCAAGGCCCGCATATCGTTGCCGCCCGATAGCGCTTGGAACCAATACGGATCCCTATCAGCCGATTGAGAGGGATTTAAGGATAACGCGTGAAATCATCGAAGTGCTTGCAGAAGCCCACCATCCCTTCACCATAACAACTAAGTCAGATCTGGTTTTACGGGATATTGATATTCTGGCACCGATGGCAAAGGATAATCTTGTTGCTGTCGGCATCTCCGTCACGACGCTCGACAATCGCCTGTCCCGTGTTATGGAACCGAGAGCCAGCGCGCCGCACAGACGCCTCAAGGCAATAGAAACTCTATCCAATGCGGGTATCCGAACCCTTGTGCAGTCCTCCCCCATTATTCCGGGGCTGAATGATCAAGAGCTGGAGCAGATACTCACCGCGGCCCGAGATAAAGGTGCAGACAGCGCCCTTTATCTGTTGCTGCGATTGCCGCGGGAAGTGGCGAGCCTGTTTGAAAACTGGCTTCTAGAGCATTTCCCGGATAGGGCCTCAAAAGTAATGAAACTTGTTCGCTCCACCCGCGGCGGCAAGGATTACGATCCGGAGTTCGGCACTCGCATGGTTGGCACCGGTCCCTATGCCGCGCTTATTAACAAGCGATTTCAGCTTGCCTGTCGCCAACTCGGCTTTTCAGGCAGTAAATACGACCTTGCGACAGATTTGTTTGTCAAACCGGGACAGGACCGACGACAAATGGATTTATTTTAGATCGATGCCTGTGCTATTGAGGGCGGATGCCAAAGCCGCCCTCGATACTTCCTGATTTATCTTTTGAAAGCCTTGAAAAAGGTTATGTTGCGGGTGTTGACGAGGTTGGACGCGGCCCTTTTGCGGGACCGGTTGTCGCGGCCGCTGTCATCCTGAACCCGTTGAATATCCCCCCCGGTATCCAGGATAGCAAGAAACTCCCCAAGACAAAGCGAGAAGAGCTGTTTGCGTTGATACTGGCTTCGTCACAAGTCGGAATAGGGGAAACAAGCGTCGCGGAGATTGACGAGTTGAACATCCTGCAGGCAAGCCTGCTGGCAATGAGACGGGCGGTTGCAGCCCTTCCCTGCTCCGCCGATGTTGCCTTGGTGGATGGAAACCGTGACCCCGGACTTGGAATTTCGACGCGCCTGATTGTGAAGGGAGATAGCCGTTCCCTCTCCATTGCGGCGGCGTCGATAGTGGCAAAAGTGACACGGGATCGGAAAATGTGCGCTCTTGCGGAAGAGTTTCCCCACTATGGATGGGAGAAAAACGTCGGATATGGAACAGCGGAACATCGCAAGGGATTGCGTGATTTCGGCGTAACACCACAACATAGGCGAAGCTTTGCGCCAATTCGCGCGCTTCTTGCATGTGATTAAGCGAAAGTTCAGAATTATTCTCTAACATACTGATTCAACGAAAAATATTGACGTAGAGAATCGACCGAATCAGTATATTCGCAATGTTAATAACAGAATAATTCACATGACCAAGAAACAAAGCCTGCCGCTCGACCGGATTTTGCAGGGCGACTGCATCGAATTGATGAACAGTCTGCCAGAAAAGTCCGTGGACATGATTTTCGCTGACCCACCCTACAACATGCAGCTTTCCGGAGAGTTACGGCGTCCCGATGACAGCTTCGTCGATGCCGTCACTGATGACTGGGATCAGTTCGAGAGCTTCGAGGTTTATGACCGTTTCACGAGAGAATGGCTTGCCGCTGCAAAGCGGGTCCTGAAGGATGACGGCACGCTTTGGGTCATCGGTTCGTATCACAATATTTTCCGTGTCGGCGCAAGTTTGCAAGATCTCGGATTCTGGATCCTGAATGATGTCATCTGGCGAAAAACAAATCCGATGCCGAATTTTCGCGGAACCCGCTTAACCAATGCGCATGAAACACTCATCTGGTGCTCCAAGGGGCAGGAAGCGAAGAACCTTACGTTCAATTATGATGCGCTTAAAGTCATGAATGACGATATCCAGATGCGCTCGGACTGGCTTTTGCCGATCTGTAACGGAAGTGAAAGGTTAAAGGTTGAAGGCGAAAAAGCCCACACAACCCAAAAGCCGGAAGCCCTTCTCTATCGGGTACTCACGGCGGCCTCCAACCCGGGCGATGTTATCCTCGACCCTTTCTTCGGAACCGGCACAACAGGGGCGGTTGCAAGGAAGCTCGGACGGCACTACATAGGTCTGGAACGCGAGGAAAAATATATTGCTGTCGCACTTGAGCGTATACGTAAAGTTCGGCAGTTGCCCGAGGAAAACCTCGAAATCACGCGCAGCAAACGTCAGGAACCGAGAGTTCCTTTTGGCTCTGTTGTCGAACGTGGCTTGTTGTCCGCCGGTGAATTATTGTTTGACGCGCGTAAAAGATATAAAGCAAGAGTGCGGGCGGACGGGAGTCTCGTTGCCTCTGACGTAACAGGATCCATTCACAAAGTCGGGGCCCAGCTACAAGGCGCCAGCAGTTGCAATGGATGGACGTTCTGGCATTTTGACGTTGAGGGTACGGCAGTATCCATTGACGTGCTCCGGCAGCAGGTCCGCGCAGAAATGAACTAGGGGCGTTGCGCCCCGGAAAATGTAAGGGGTCGCAATGAAGAAAGTATCCACAGCTCTGTTCCTCGGAGGGGCTCTCGCCTTATCCGCTATTAATCCGGCATTCTCATATGAGGAATCCCGTTTCCTTGGCATCGACCGGGATGCCAGCGGGTCGATCTCGATGGAAGAAGCCCAGGCCTATCGGGCCCGATTGTTCAAGGAATATGACCTCAACTCCGACGGCAAGGTCGAATATGAGGAATATGTCGAGGCGGAAGGCCTGCGTTCCGTAACCGCAACGCCTTACTCCAAAGTTCCCGTTCCGGATGAATATCGCGAGATGGATAGCGATGGTGACACCGTTGTCACAATGGAGGAAATCACGGCCGCTGGCGCCGCTCGCTTCAAATCGCTCGACAAGAATGCTGACGGACAGGTCTCCAAGGACGAATTTGTGAGCCCGGGCCTCTAAACCGCTCCAATAACGTTACTGGCTTTCGAGAACCGCCTTTACCACCTTGGTCATAAGAGTCGGCAAGGCATGGTTATCAAACTCTCTGGGGTCGATCCAGACGGCCCCGTCGAGTTCCAGTTTCTCGGGCGACGCGAGCCGTGCAGCTACGGGCTGTAATTCTAGATGAAAATGGGTAAAGGTATGGCGCACCTGCTTCCGAACAGAAATATCGTTCAAGAGGTTTGAGGATTGCCCCTGAAGTAAATGCTCCACCGCGGCCTCCGTTTCCAAAGTTTCTTCTACCCAGTCAGTTGACGGAAACTCCATCATCCCGCCGAGCAAGCCTTTCTCTTCCCGGCGGCGCATGAGCACATGTCCATCCGGCCGCTGCAGCCAGAAAATTACCGCCCGCCGCGTCGGCTTAATCTTCTTTGGTGCTTTGACAGGGTAGTTTTCCATGTCCCTTGCCGCGAGAGCAGCACAACAGGATGACACCGGACAGACAGAGCAGTTCGGATTTCTTGGCAGGCAAATGCCCGCGCCGATATCCATCAGAGCCTGCGCGTAGTCGCCCGGCCGCTCTATCGGCGTCAGTTTCGCCGCAAATTCGGTAATTTCCTTTTTTGCGGCCGGCAACGGAGTCCGGATGCGATAAAGGCGGCTTACAATTCGCTCGATGTTTCCATCCACCACCGTCTCCGCTTTCCCGAAGGCAATGGCCGAAATCGCCGCTGCGGTATATGGTCCGATACCGGGAAGCGATAGTAGTCCGCTCATGTTGTCCGGAAAGACGCCTTTGTGGTCTCTGGCAATAGTAAGGGCACATTTATGGAGATTGCGTGCCCGCGCATAATATCCAAGTCCGGCCCAGGCGGTCAGAATATCATCGAGCGGCGCCTTCGCCATATCGGACACACTCGGCCAGCTTTCCAGAAATTTTCTGAAATACGGACCAACAGTGGCGACCGTCGTTTGCTGCAACATTATTTCGCTCAGCCAGACATGATATGGGTCCGGCTGCTCACCCGGCAGGCTTCGCCATGGCAACCGCCTAGCATGACTGTCATACCAATCGAGAATGGCGGCAGAAAAAGACTTTCGTGAAGGCGTCTGATGGATCATATTAACGTGACGTTATGGGCAAACTTGCGACGACAAGCAATGATAATCTCCCCCAGCATTAATGATGAGCACTAAAGGAAGAGAGTGAAACAAACTCAAAACAGCGCCGGACCGCGGGCGATTGCCAGCCTTGTTGGCAAATCCTCTCGGGCAGCACTTGTTCGGCGCGGCTTTGCCCAAGCTGACATTCTAACGCACTGGCCAACAATCGTCGGACCAAATCTCGCGAATTGTTCCAGCCCTGAAAAACTCAACTATTCCCGCCAGAAAAACAGCGAAGCCACCCTCCGCATCCGCGTTGCGCCAGGCTGGGCTCCCGAATTCCAGCATTTCGAGCCCTTGATTATCGAGCGAATTAACAGCTTTTTCGGCTATCGCGCGATAGCAAAACTGCAGTTGATCCAGGCACCAATAAAAAGGCCAGAAGCAAAGCGAGAAAGACGTACCGTCCCCTTGAGCGATGTGCAAAAGGAATGGGTCAAAGAGACGATTAAGAATGTCTCGGACACTGCGCTTAAAAACCGGCTTGAGGCTGTCGCGACGTCCATGCTCGGCGCACGGAACAGGGAAACGAAGAGCAAAGATCACACCTAAAAGAGGGTCAGCCTCTGTAAAATATAGAAAACGGCATTATGTTGCGATTGTTCACAGGAATCGTTTGAGGATTGAAGAATGAAAAGTTATAGTGACACCATATCTAGTATGAAAGTTAAAAAATTGGCTATATCTCGGCGTAATTTTATAAAAACTGGTAGCGTTTTGCCATTTGCCGCAACGGCGGCGGCAGGGCTTTTTTCCTCGACGGATGCCCATGCAGCGAAACCGCAAATCCTGCAAAGCGATCACGTGATTGGCTTTCCGACGGCGCCCATCACGATTATCGAGTATGCGTCATTGACCTGCGGCCATTGCGGCAATTTTCATAACTTCACTTACGGTGATCTGAAGAAAAGCTATGTGGATTCGGGTAAAGCGAAGTTTGTTTATCGCCACTTCCCGCTCGACAGGTTTGCCTTCATTGCGGCAATTCTCTCCGAATGCACCAGTGATGACAGCGCGTTTTTTGAAATGATCGGCACTCTCTTTGAACAGCAGGGAGTATGGACCAGAGCGTCTGATCCAGCCCTTGCCCTCATCGAAATAGGTGAGCAAAACGGCATCTCTCTGGAACAATTTGTCACCTGCCTCACGGATCAGGAACTGGTGGACGGCATTGCATCGGAAAGCCTGATCGGATCAACACAGTTCGGTGTCGATTCGACCCCCACCCTGTTCATTCAGGGCGAAAAATACCAACGCGACCGAAGCTTCGAGGCAATGGACAGTTACCTGAAAACGTTAGCGTAGATTACCGAGTGATGGAGAGGCTGTGAAGTTTGCACATTTAAGACTGTCCGGGTTCAAATCCTTCGTAGAGCCCACGGAACTCCTTATTAAGGATGGTCTGACAGGCATTGTTGGCCCAAACGGATGTGGCAAATCCAATCTTGTCGAAGCCCTGACATGGGTGATGGGCGAAACCTCGGCGCGCAATTTGCGTGGTGGCGCCATGGATGACGTGATCTTCGCCGGTACAGCCTCGCGCCCGGCCCGCAATGCAGCGGAAGTCACACTTGGCCTTGATAATAAAGAACGGGTTGCTCCTGCGGCATATAACGATTCACCGGAATTGGATGTCACACGCCGTATTCGTCGTGAAACCGGGTCGGATTACCGCATTAACGGCAAAGTCGCACGGGCGCGGGACGTCCAGCTTCTCTTCGCGGATCTCGCAACCGGGGCCCACTCCACCGCCATTGTCAGTCAGGGGCGCGTAGGCGCTCTGATCAACGCCAAGCCTAAGGAACGGCGGCATCTGCTGGAAGAAGCGGCTGGTATTTCCGGACTGCATTCCCGCCGTCACGAGGCCGAGCTCCGTCTCAACTCCGCCGAAGTCAACCTAGAACGGGTTGAGGATGTAATAGAGCAGCTTGAGGTCCAGCTTACAAACCTGAAAAGGCAGGCCCGTCAGGCCAATCGCTATCGCAATATTTCCGGTCATATCCGCAAGACCGAAGCCCTCCTGTTATATCGCAAGCACCAGCAAGCTCAGGAAAAAGCGGCAGATGCACGCCATAAATATGAACAGGCGGTTATGGCGGTGAACGAGTTGACACGACAGGCCGCCGCCGCCGAGTCGGCCACGTTGCGCGCGAATGAAGCCCTCAAACCGCTTCGCGATGCGGAGGCTGAGGCCGCGTCTGCAGCGCATCGATTGACGGTCGCGCGGGAAAATCTGGATGCAGAGGAAGAGCGGGCGAAACGGACGAAGCAGCAGCTGGAAGACCGTAAAAGCCAAATTTCAAGCGATATGATCCGCGAGAAAGATCTTGAAAAAGATGCCGCGGAAGCGATTACGCGTCTGGAGGCGGAAAAAGCCGAACTGCAAGAAGAGATAGAGAGTGCAGGGCCAAAGACGGAAGCGATCCTCAAAAAGGTCAATGGACGGAATGCGGCACTCCAAGAGTTTCAAAGCGGTTTTGATGCAAAAACAGAAGCTGTCGCTACCGAAATCGCGGAACGGAACAGCCTGAGCCAGCAGATTGAAGCCGCCAAAGCACAGCTTGATAAACTCACCAGACGGCTGTCAGACCTGAAAGCAGAACAGGCCTCTTTGAAGGAGAAACTTGGAGAAGGCGGAGCGGACGCACCCTCAGCCCAGCCATTGCAGGAGAAAATCGCGGCTCTCAACGCCCTTAACTCGGCGACCGACGAAGCGGAAATGCTTCGGCAATCTGCGGACGGTGCCGAGCGTGAAGCGCGCGAGAAAGTCAAGTTGGCAGAACGAGACGTGACAGCCCTTGAAGCAGAAGAAAGCGCGTTGATCCGGCTTCTCGAGACCGGAGATGATGGCGAATGGCAGGGCATCATCGAAGCGCTGACAGTCAGTAAAGGTTATGAAGTTGCGCTTGGTGCCGCGATCGGAGACGAGCTTGAAGCGCCAGCGGATGAGGCAGCTTCGGCGTACTGGCGCCTGATCGATCGCAAAGAGGCCTCGCAAGAATTTCCGGGCGCACTTCCCACGCTTGATGAGTTTGTCACGGGGCATGAGGCCTTGAAGGCACGGCTTGCCCAGATCGCGATCATAGAGGCGAAAGACGGACCGGATCTACAGGCCAAGCTAAAACCCGGACAACGGCTCGTAACCCAGGACGGTGATCTTTGGCGATGGGATGGCTTTACGCAAAAATCGGGCGCCAAGACAGTGGCCGCTGCTCGACTGGAACAACGGAACCGTTTGGAAGAAATTGCCAAAGAGCTGATAAAGAAGCGTGCCACGCTCACGAACATGACAAATGATCTGAAATCCTGCACAGATTTGCTGAACGACGGCACGGAAAAACTGAAAACACTGCGCCGTCAACAACGCGAACAGGAACAAGAGCTTTCGAAGCTTCGCGCCGTCCATGCGGAAGAGATTCGTGAAAATGCCGCCAAACAATCCCGTTTATCCTCGCTGGAAGAGAGCATCGCCGAGCAATCCGCCGAGCGGGAATCCCTTGAGAATGATTTGGCGGCAAAGCAGGATGCCCTTGCTAAAATGCCGGATCTGGCCGGAAGCCGCAGTGAAATAGAAACGCTGAGGGCAGAGCTTCATGAAAAGCGTGATGAGCTTGCCATCCTCAGAAGCGAATCGGATAGAATGACGAGAGAGGCTGCCGCGCGACGTGACCGGCTGACTGCGATCGACCGCGAGGTCATAGGCTGGATCGATCGCAATAAAAATATGGCCGAACATTTTGTCCAGCTTGAAATGCGATTCAAGGATACGGCGGAAGAACTTGCCGAGATTGAGGGCAAGCCGGAGGAAATTGCGGCAAAGCGTAACAACCTAATGGATGAAATCGCCCGCGCCGAAGGCCGAAGGAATGCCGCCAGGGACAAGCTCGCGGAGGCCGAATCGGTTCTATCGGAATGTGACGCCGCCTTGAAAAAATGCCAGGATGCCCTCGCAACCTGCCGCGAAGAGCGCGTTCGCCATCAATCCGATGTCGAACATATGACGGAAGTACTGAAAACCCTTGCCGAGCAGGTACGGGAGAAACTCAACTGTACTCCTGACCAGATCAAGTCTGCGGGCGGAATTGAAGAGGGAGAGGAAATCCCCCCCGTTGAAGACAGTGAACGTAAGCTGGACCGGCTCAAGCGCGAACGTGACGGCATGGGACCGGTCAACCTGCGCGCGGAAATAGAGGCCGAAGAAGTACAGGAACAGCTTTCAACACTCACGAACGAGCGTGAAGACCTCCTCGCGGCCATTGCACGACTCCGGCAGGGTATTGCCGGACTTAACAAGGAAGGCCGGGAAAGGCTGCTGACCGCCTTTACGAAGGTCGATCAGCATTTTCAGGAGTTGTTCAAGCAGATTTTTGGTGGTGGTCAGGCGCATCTGACCCTGACGGAATCTGACGATCCGTTAGCCGCTGGCCTGGAAATTATGGCGAGCCCGCCCGGCAAAAAACTTCAGCTCATGTCGCTGCTATCCGGTGGGGAGCAAGCGTTAACCGCCGTGGCGTTGCTCTTTGCAGTGTTCCTCACCAATCCGGCGCCGATATGCGTATTGGACGAGGTAGACGCACCGCTTGACGACGTTAACGTCGAACGACTCTGTCATCTCCTTGAGAGTATCGCCCGGGAATCTGACACGCGGTTTCTTGTCATAACACATCATCCCATCACAATGGCGCGGATGGACAGACTGTTTGGCGTGACGATGATGGAGCGGGGAATTTCACAGCTGGTCTCCGTCGATCTTGAGAAAGCCAAGGAGATTACCGAAAGCGCTGCATAAGCCCATTATGGCCTTACAACAACACCGAATAACGGCAATTTAAAAACTGTCGAAAAAGCGGCCCGTAAGGTCTTGACACCCAAGGGGGCAGACCGTATGTTTCCCGCGCTTTCTGTAGGGGTGGATGGGCAGCAATGAGCTACCTGTCAGGAGACATAAATGAATGAACCTGGACCTCCCTCGGAAGAAGATTTCAGCGCTCGGCTGAAAAAGGCGCGGCAGAAACAGGAACAGGCATCCTGGCAACGCAGCGACTTGAAGGTAGAGCGAAGCGCAGGCGCGGGCAAAGCCTGGAGGCTGTCAGTAGAGATGGTCGCCGCGTTATTGGTTTGTGGCTGGTTTGGCTGGTTGCTCGACAAATGGTTGGACACGAAGCCCTGGGTGATGCTGGTATTTTTGATTGTCGGCGCCGCCGTTGGTCTATACAACGTCATAAAGGTTGCCAGACGCATGAATAGCGGTGAATTTGAGGAATAGATATCGAGCTCTTCATGGCGGATATCTTGGGAAAGTTGAAACAGTAGAACGGGAACAGCATCGTGGCGGCAGAACATAGCCCTCTTGCGCAATTCGAGATTAAGCGCCTTGTTGAAATGAACGTTGGCGGCCTTGATGTCTCTTTTACAAACGCCTCCCTTTTTATGGTAATCGCCATTGCTGCGGTGACCCTGTTCCTGACATTGAGCATGCGGGGCCGGGCCATGGTGCCGGGGCGAATGCAGTCCATGGCCGAGCTCAGCTATGAATTCATCGCCAATATGGTCAAGGACAATGTCGGATCTGAAGGCCGGAAATACTTCCCCTTCATTTTCACTCTGTTCATGTTCGTGCTGTTCTGTAACCTGCTTGGAATGATCCCCTATACCTTTACGGTGACCAGTCAGATTATCGTGACATTTGCACTGGCCGCGGTTGTCTTCATCGGTGTGACGCTTATCGGTATTTTCAAGCATGGGTTCAAGTTTCTGACCTTTTTCGTCCCGAGCGGCGTACCGGTTGCCCTGCTGATCATTCTGGTCCCGATCGAGATTATTTCTTACTTTGTCCGCCCCATCAGCCTGTCTGTCCGACTTTTCGCCAATATGTTGGCCGGTCATACGCTGCTGAAAGTATTTGGCGGATTTGTTGTCGGTCTCGGCCTTTACCTCGGCTGGCTGCCACTCGGATTTATCGTTGTCCTGACAGGCTTGGAATTCCTCGTCGCCTTTTTGCAGGCCTATGTGTTTGCCATTCTGTCATGCCTCTATCTTAACGATGCGCTTCACCTGCATCATTGAGTTTTCGTTAATCTTCAACTTTGGTTGTTCTTGATTTAGAAGGAAGAATATTATGGAATTAGAAGCCGCTAAGATGATCGGTGCCGGCCTTGCGACTATCGCACTTGCAGGTGTGGGCGTAGGTATCGGAAATATCTTCGGATCCTACGTTTCTGGCTCTTTGCGTAATCCCGCTGCTGCTCCGAAAGTTTTCGGTAACGTTCTGCTCGGCTTTGCCCTGACAGAAGCTGTTGCGCTGTTCGCGCTGGTTATCGCATTCCTGATCCTGTTCGGTTAATCAAACTTTCTCATCGAAAGATTACCGATCGATTGGATTAAGGAGCCGGTATGCCGCAACTTAATATTGCAGATTTTCCGCCGCAGCTAATATGGCTCGCAATCACATTTGTCATCCTGTATTTCCTGATGGCGAAGGTGGCGATACCCGGCATTTCAGATGTTCTGGAAAGCCGGCAGAATCGTATTACGTCGGATCTGGAAGAAGCAAAACGGCTGAGTGAAGACGCAGACAAGGCGAAAGCTGACTATGAGGCAGCTCTTTCTCAGGCCCGCTCTAAAGCCCATGGGATCGTTTCCGAGCTGAAGGCGTCCATGGCCAAGGAACAGGAAGCCAGTAAGGCGGAACTGGATGCGGAATTAGCCAAGAAAGCCAAGGCCGCCGAGGCAAGTATCCGCCAAGCCAAGGAAACAGCGCTTAGTCACGTCCGTGAAATCGCGGCCGATACGGCTAAATCCGCTGTAACCAAACTTGTTGCTCTTGATGTTTCCGATAAGGATGTCGAGACTGCGGTTGCCGCAAGCATGAAGGGAGACGCCTGATGCTACAAGATCCCGCATTTTGGGTCGCTATCGCGTTTCTTGGCTTTATTGCCCTCCTTGTCTACTTCAAGGTACCGCCACTGGTTGCCAAGCAGCTGGATGCGCGTGCCGACAAGATTCGGAGCGAACTGGAAGAAGCAAAGAAACTGCGGGAGGATGCGCAGGCTCTTTTCGCAGACTATCAGCGCCGGCAACATGATGCCATGCAGACCGCAGAAGATATCGTTGCTAGGGCCAAGGAAGATGCGGAAATCCTGCGAAAGGAAAGCATCAAGGAGCTTGAGGCAAACCTGGCACGTCGTCAGGAGCTGGCAGAAATCAAGATTCGCCAGGCTGAGGAAAAAGCCGTTGCCGAGGTTCAGGGGATTGCCGTTGACGTTGCGATCGCGGCCGCAACCAAGTTGATGCAGGATGGCCTCAAGGGTGATAAGGCTGATGCCCTTATTGATCAGTCCATCTCCGGGCTTGAAAAGCAGCTCAATTAGCTGAAGAGAAACTCAACAATCAAAGTCTCGTAGCTTCTACGGGGCTTTTTTTGTGCCCGAGATCCCTTACCGCTGACACAAGAAAAAAGCCCCGCCATTTAAGGCGAGGCTATAGTATGCAGCAAACGAAGGGAGGCTTAGGATGCTGCAGAAAGGGCTATGCCAGCGTTGTCTGAATTTTCCGATGCCGTCCAGCGCAATACGGGATTGCGGGCGGCACCGGTTTCATCAAGCCGTCGCCGAGGGGCAAAATGCGGTGCGGCAATAAAATCATCTGCTTCTCCCGCTTTAGCTTTTTCAAGCAGATGACTCATGGCGCCAATAAACAGATCGAGCGTCTGACGCGATTCGCTCTCTGTTGGCTCAATCAGCATCGCCCCATGGACAACAAGCGGGAAATACATGGTCATCGGATGATAACCTTCGTCGATCATCGCCTTCGCCAGATCCAGCGTAGTGACACCTGTGCCTTTGAGAGTGCTGTCATCGAACAAGGCTTCATGCATACAAATTCCGGGGAACGGAGAGTGCAGCTTGTCCTGAAGCCCTACCCTTACATAGTTGGCATTCAGAACGGCATCTTCAGCAATCTGCCTTAGGCCATCTGCCCCATGGCTCTGCATATAGGCGAGGGCCCGAATAAACATACCCATCTGGCCATGGAATCCCTTCATTCGGCCAAAACTTTGCTGCGCGGCTCCTTCCGTCTGCTCAACCAAATCAAAGCCATCCTTACCATGGGTAACGAAGGGAACCGGCGCAAAGGGCGCCAGCGCGTCAGACAAGACGACAGGGCCGGAACCCGGGCCACCGCCGCCATGCGGTGTCGAAAAGGTTTTGTGCAGGTTGATATGCATGGCATCGACGCCAAGGTCACCCGGACGCACCCGCCCCAGAATGGCGTTAAGGTTTGCTCCATCACAATAGAAGTAGCCACCGGCCTCGTGAACCAGATCGGCAATCTTCTTCACGTCCGTCTCAAACAGGCCGCAAGTATTGGGATTCGTCAGCATTACCCCTGCTACATCCGGGCCCAGCTTGGCGGCAAAGGCGTCAAGGTCCATCCTTCCGTCTTTTCGTGCCGGAACTGCCTCCACTTTATAGCCACAAAGAGCAGCAGTAGCCGGATTGGTCCCATGTGCCGATTCCGGCACCAGGATACGCGTACGTGCCTCTCCTCTCGCTTCATGGGCAGCACGAATGGCCATAACGCCGCAAAGCTCTCCATGAGCGCCTGCGGCAGGAGACATGGCAACTGCCGGCATTCCTGTGATCGTTTTCAACCAATGAGCAAGGCTGTCGATAATTTCCAGTGCGCCCTGTACCGTACTGGTCGGTTGCATGGGATGAAGGTCCCCAAGGCCCACAAGACGGGCAACCTTTTCGTTGATCCGCGGATTATGCTTCATAGTGCAGGAGCCAAGAGGGTAAAAGCCTGAATCAATGGCATAGTTCTGTCGGCTTAACCGCACAAAATGCCGAAGCACCTGCGGCTCTGAGAGATCGGGCATTCCGATCGGATCCTTCCGATCCAATCCGCCAAGACGGCTTTTGGCAGTTTCCGGCTCCGCCATATCCACACCGATGCGTCCAGGCACCCCCTGTTCGAAGATAAGAGGGGATTCGAGTTCCAGTCCCTTGTTACCGGTATATGTCTCCATTTGCAGACCCGTGTCATCAATAGCTGCAGGCTGGGTTGGGCGACCTTTATTATTCAACATCAGAGCACCTCCTCCAGCGCAGCGACAAATTGATCCATATCTGAGAGGGAGCAGGTTTCCGTCGCTGCTACAAGCAGCAGGTTAGACATATCTGGATTATCCGGGATCAGGCGAGAAACCGGCACACCGCCCAATATGTCTTTTGCCGCCAGTTTCTCGACAACAGATGACGCATCGTCGGAAAGCCGGACGGTAAACTCATTGAAGAAAGTATCATTGACGATTTCAACGCCGTCTATCGCCTCAAGTTTCTCTGCCAGCGTCACAGCCTGAGAATGATTGAGCCTTGCCAGCTTCATAAAACCGGTCTCGCCCAAAAGGCTCATATGTATTGTAAAGGCCAGGGAGCAGAGCCCCGCATTTGTACAAATATTGCTGGTCGCTTTCTCGCGCCTGATATGCTGTTCCCGTGTAGAAAGAGTGAGGACAAATCCGCGCTTGCCATCCTGATCTACGGTCTGCCCGCAAAGCCGTCCTGGCATCTGGCGGACATATTTCTGACGCGTGGCGAGCAAGCCAACATAGGGGCCGCCGAATGATAGCGGCACTCCGATGGATTGACCTTCCCCCGCGACAATATCCGCCCCCATGTCGCCCGGCGGGATAATGACACCAAGCGAGACAACTTCATTAACAACAACAATCAGAAGGGTGCCGGCTTCATGACATTTATCGGCGAGCGCCGTAAAATCCTGGACGCGACCAAAGAAGTCAGGATTCTGAACAACGACACAAGCAATGTCTGATCCGATATGCTCATCAAAATCCTCGTCGCCTTCCAATACAGGCGGGAGGTTTTTTGTCTCGAATTCCGTAAATTGCAAGGTTGTCCGTGTCACATCCCGATAATGCGGGTGCAAATTGCCCGAAATAATCGCCTTCTTGCGACGGGTTACGCGGCACGCCATCAAGACCGCTTCCGCGCAGGAGGTTGCACCATCATACATTGACGCATTTGCGACTTCCATCCCGGTTATCATCGCCACCTGGGTCTGGAATTCGAACAGTGCCTGAAGCGTGCCTTGGCTGATTTCCGGCTGATACGGCGTATATGACGTCAGAAACTCGGAGCGCTGTATTGTGTGATCGGCAACCGAGGGGACATGATGCTGATATGCCCCGGCTCCCAGAAAACAGGGCGTCATATATGGGGACAGGTTTTTTGCAGCAAGAGTACGGAAATTCCTTTCAACCGTCATTTCACTCTCATGCAACGGCAAGTCAAGCAAGCCTTCGAGCCGTGCGTCTCGCGGAATATCCGCAAAGAGGTCATCAATGGACGGGACTCCAATTTTTGCCAGCATTTCTCGCCGCTCTTCCGCGGTATGGGGCATATATCTCATTCGTCGAGACCCTCGACATAGCTTTTGTAGGCGTCTTCATCCATCAGGTCATCAATTTCGGTACTGTCCGTTACCTTTACTTTTGCAAACCAGCCCCCCTCCAGAGGCGCCTCGTTGACCAGTGTCGGCGACCCTTCTAGGTCTTCATTTACCTCGATCACCTCACCGCTGACAGGAGAGTAGACTTCTGATGCGGCCTTGACGCTCTCGACCACGGCAAGTTCGTCACCTTTCGCAATATCCGAACCCACTTCCGGAACTTCCACATAGACCACGTCACCCAACTGCCCCTGAGCATAATCACTGATGCCGATCGTTGCCACATCGTCCTCCAGCAGCACCCATTCGTGATCTTCCGTATACCTGTATGACATTCAATACACTCCGTTAGAAAATTAACCTCGATAATAACGCTGCTCGACAAAAGGCATTTTTACGATGGTCGCAGCGCGCGCCTTTCCTCGGACAAGCAAATTGATTTTCGTACCCACCGCTGAGAATGCGAACGGTACATACCCCATTGCAATAGGAGCTTCCAGACAGGGAGAGTAACCACCGGACGTTACTTCGCCAATCACATTACCATCTTCGTCGGCAATTTCCGTATGTTCCCGCGCCGGCGCCCGTCCTTCGGGGACGATACCGACGCGTTTCATTGTCGGCTTATTCGTGATTTCAGCCTTTATGACGGCAGCGCCAGGGAAGCCGCCCTCCTCGCGGCGACGCTTGCTAATCGCCCAGAGCAGTCCGGCAGAAATTGGCGTAGTCTGTTCATTCAGATCATGTCCATACAAACAAAGACCCGCCTCAAGCCGCAGCGAATCGCGCGCGCCAAGCCCGATTGGCGCAACTTCATCCTCCGCCAGTAACTTCCGGCAAAAGGCAACGGCATGTTCATTGGGAATGGAAATTTCATAGCCGTCTTCACCGGTATAACCGGAACGCGTCACAAAACAGGGAACTCCATCCAGAGACACTTCGCGGAAGGTCATAAATGGCATTTTCGTCACGACATCCGCATACCGTGCAAGTACAGCGGTGGCTTTCGGCCCTTGCAAGGCGACAAGCGCCCTGTCGGCAAGCTCCCGGACTTCCGCCTTGCCAGCAAGCCCCTTTTCCAGCAAGGCAATATCCTGCTCCTTGCAAGCGGCATTGACAACGACGAAAAGGTCCTTTTCTCGGCGCGTCACGATCAGATCGTCCAAGATGCCGCCTTCATTATTGGTGAGGAAGCTATATCGCATTTCACCGGGGGCCAGCGCCTGGATATCACCGGGAATTAATTCTTCAATCGCGGATGCAGGATCATCCCCGGATATAACGACCTGCCCCATATGAGAAACATCGAACAGCCCCGCAGAATCGCGGGTGAACAAATGTTCCTTCAGGATTCCCGTCGGATACTGGACAGGCATATCATATCCCGCGAACGGCACCATTTTCGCGCCCAATTCAACATGCAGATCATGGAGGATAGTTTTTTTAGCGGTAGATGCTTCACTCATACGTCAATCCCGGTTTCAGACAAAAGGCTATGTCCCAACGCTAGCTCTGCTGGAACCTACCCCCTCTGTCTTATAACCTGAGAGATTTGACGATTATGGATGCCACAACAATGACAACCATCTCGCTTACCCCTTCGGTGAAATCACAACTGTGATTTGCTTTCCAGAGTTTCATCCCCCTGCGGTCCGTTTGCCTGAGAGTTTCCGGGGTGGTTGCTCCTTCGGCGATGGTTTAGACGCCCATCTCTCCCGCGGGGATCGACTGAATGTGCATGAATAATAAGACTGATTTTGGTTTAGTCAAACAAGTAATGCTCTTTTATAGATTTTCAGCTTTAAAGCTCCAACTGCTCCCTGGTCAGTTGAAACCCTATGATGATGACATAGTCACCGCCGGTTTTAAGCCCCGTCAACGGAATACGTTGTTGCAGTTCTTCCTGAACGGTCGCGCGCCGCCGCCCTTCCTCGACTTCCAGCGGGCTGTAGAAAACTTCCTTGGCGATAATCTCCCCTGACCTTTCGGCGATTGCCACAAAGAACGGAAATTCCTCTGTCTGGCTCTCTGCCGCCGGACCTTTGGTCGCGCCGATGCGCAGGATCAGTTCAACGACAACCGCTGTATCGTCATCCACATACTGACACTGCCCGCTGAATGGCACGATGATTCCCTCAAACCGAACATCAACAAGGTCACGTCCCTCTCCTTCCCGGAACAGGGTGATTGTTTCCGCGCCCGGCAGGACTTCCACTCTTGGACAAGGCAGAGGCGGTTTAGACGATCCGAAAATACTGAAGATATCCGTATCGACACTTCCGCTGCATGCTGACACCAAAAACAACGGGGCTGCCAGTACAGACATACGGGGAAGTTTATTTAAAAATTTAAGCAAGGGCATTAGGATCCCGAAGAATTTAAAGACTAATTTTTAACATAAGTTCTATTGCAGGGCGACAAATCAACGACGTTATCCATCAGCATGTAAAGAAATTGCCACACCACTATAGTCGTCGTCATTTCAATTTACCTCGCCTTGTTATGGCATTACCCTTGAAACTGTTGTATGAGTCCGGCAAATCTAGAATGGACTGATGCAATAAGCAAGTTTTCACCGGGACACGATATTGATCGTGAAACGTGACCCGGAGCGGAAAGAGCATGAACACAGAAAAACGCACATTGTTACTGGCGGCACCGCGTGGATTTTGCGCCGGCGTAGACCGTGCAATACAGATTGTCGAGCGGGCACTCGAGAAGTATGGCGCACCGGTCTACGTCCGCCACGAAATCGTGCATAACCGCTTTGTTGTTGAAAATCTTGAAAAAAAAGGCGCTGTCTTTGTCGATGAGCTAAAGGATATCCCGAAAGATGTGCCGGTTATTTTCTCGGCACACGGTGTTGCGAAATCCGTCCCGGCAGAGGCTGAGAATCGGAAAATGTTCTATATTGACGCGACCTGTCCACTGGTTAGTAAAGTACATCGGGAGGCCGAGCGCCATGAACGCGACGATAAGGAAATAATCCTTATCGGGCATCGTGGACATCCTGAGGTGATCGGAACCATGGGACAGCTTGCCGAGGGGAAAATAACCCTGGTGGAAACGGCAGACGAAGCGCGGGCATTTGTGCCCAAACAGCCCGGCAAGGGCCTCGCATATCTCACCCAGACAACATTGTCCGTTGATGAAACCCGGGAAATTGTCGGCATCCTGAAAGAGCGCTTTCCGGACATCGAGAGTCCGAGGAAGGAAGACATTTGCTATGCGACAACCAACCGGCAGGCGGCGGTGAAAATTCTGGCTGAGCGCTGCGAAGGTCTTCTAGTGATAGGCGCACCGAACTCGTCAAACTCCATGCGGCTGGTAGAGGTTGCTGAAAAATCCGGCTGCGCCGAGGTTGCGATGGTCCAGCGTGCGTCCGATATTCCATGGGAACGATTTAGTCACATCGGCACAATCGGCATTACGGCTGGCGCATCTGCCCCTGAAACCCTCGTGGAGGAAGTCGTCGATGCTTTCTCCCGGCGGTATGAAGTGTTCGTGGAAGAAATCGTGACCAATCAGGAGCAGGTTGTTTTCAAGATGCCGAAGATCCTGGAACGCGAAGGCGCCGCCTGAATCATGGCCGTTTACACTGAAATTTCAGATGATGAGCTGGACGGCCTGCTCGGGCAATATGATTTGGGACAGGCACTTTCCTGCAAAGGTATCGCGGAAGGCGTTGAGAATTCCAATTTCCTGCTCCATACGGAGGTCGGGTATTTCATCCTGACCCTCTATGAAAAGCGCGTGCATGCAGAGGACCTACCCTTCTTTCTCGGCCTGATGGAACATCTGGCGGCGGGTGGATTTATATCGCCTCGCCCTATTTCGGCAAAGGATGGCCGGAACCTCAAAGAAGTTGCGGGGCGTCCGGCCGCGATCATTGAATTCCTGGATGGCCGGTCCGTTCGGCGTATCACACCCCAGCATTGTGCATTACTGGGGCAGACCCTGGCGCAACTGCATACCATTGGCAGCGACTTCAAACTCCAGCGCGCGAATACCCTCTCTGTTTCAAATTGGCGGCCGCTTTTTACGGCTTGCCAGGATAGTGACCATGGAAACATGCCCGATGATCTTTTACCAGAGATCGAGGCGGAGATTAGCTATCTTGAGGCTCACTGGCCATCGGGTCTGCCAAGCGGCGTGATTCATGCGGATCTCTTTCCGGACAATATCTTTTTTCTGAATGACCGGGTAAGCGGCGTTATCGACTATTACTTCGCCTGCAACGATTTTTTTGCATATGACCTGGCGATCTGTCTGAATGCCTGGTGCTTTGAAAACGACGATAGTTTTAATATCACCAAGGCGCGGAAGCTATTGAATGGCTATCGGGAAGTCCGCGATTTTTCCCAACAAGAACTTGATTTCCTGCCGTTGCTTTGTCGGGGTGCTGCTGTGCGGTTTTTACTCACCCGGCTGTTTGACTGGCTCAATCAGGTTGAAGGGGCGCTCGTTAAACCTAAAGACCCGCATGAATATTTAAAAAAGCTTCAATTTCATCAGGCCGTAACGTCCGTCGCCGCATATGGCCTGGAATGACTGAAGATCGAATCACATCAGTCGAAAAGTGAATCAATCTCGTCCTGCGAAATTTCATGACCTTCCGGCTGCGGGCCGCTTAATTCCACGTCCTCATCGAACTGCGGTTTAAACTCTTCTGCCTCCAGTTCTTGCAGTTCGTCTTCCCCGCCGAGAATATCAATCATCTTGGTAATCCGTTCATCGACAAAGCCGAGCGTAGCAACGACCTTCGAAATACGCTGGCCGGTCACGTCCTGAAAATTGCAAGCCTCATAAATTTTCATTACAGCCTTGCTTATTGCTTCCAGACTTTCCATTTCTTCCGGAGAACTCGTATGCAACTCAAGACTTTCGCTTTTGTCTTCAATTGTCTCGACTGCTTCCAGGATTGTATTTGTTGCCGTTTCCGTATCACCGACAACTGCGTCAAGCTGATCGGTGACGGAGCCAAGCTTCTGGCCGCTTCTCGATGAACTCAAGGAAGCTATTTCACGCCGGGTTTCAAGGATGACGTCAGACAATTCCTGCAACTCACGGCGGAGTACCTCCAGCTCGGCGGAGGCCTTCGCTTCCGTGGCTTCCTCTTCAGTGATCGCAATAGGATCAGCCTCGCCAAGCAGTGCCTTGATATCGCCGAGCGCACCCATAAGGTTTTGATACTGTTCGCTGTTTATACCAGCCGAAGCAGGATCGTGAGCTATGGGGGTGGTCAAACCAAATTGCTTTATTTCCGCCGAGAATAGCTTTTTCTGCATCTTGCTCACTCAAACCTCTTCATTCGAAACGGGTATAGATTTCCGTTCATGCCCGGTAAATTTGACGGCAAGGCGCTAATTTTCGGTTAAAATCACTCCTTTTTCTAAAATTGCTCCGCTGTGGCAATCATGCTAATAGCCGACCTAGACAGGTGTTCGTTTTGTAAACCTATTCAGGAGTATGATTTTGGCGGAGAAGATAGTTGTGATTTACACGGATGGCGCTTGTTCCGGAAATCCCGGTCCCGGCGGCTGGGGCGCGCTCCTCCAATATAACGGAAAAGCAAAAGAACTCTGTGGTGGAGAGGCGGAAACCACCAATAATCGCATGGAACTCACCGCCGCCATTGAAGCAATTAATTCGCTGAAACGCAGCACGATTGCCGAGTTGCATACAGACAGCACCTATGTGAAGGATGGCATCACAAAATGGATGGCCAACTGGAAAAGAAATGGTTGGAAAACGGCAGCAAAAAAGCCGGTAAAGAACAAAGACCTCTGGCTCGCGCTCGACAACGCCATCTCAAAGCATCAGATTCGCTGGAAATGGGTCAAAGGCCATGCCGGTGACCCCGGAAATGAAAAAGCCGACGAACTTGCCAACGTCGGCATGGAAAAATTCAGGAAGTAATCCGCGAGATCAACTCAAGTCGACAGATGTGGGGAAGGCCAAAGCCCTCCCCACATAGCTTAAAAAAACTAGAGCTGGCCAAGAAGGGTCTCTGCGTCGGATACTTCGAAACCGCCGGTTTCTTCCAGGTTGAGCTGTGATACCACGCCATCATCGACAACCATGGAATAACGGCGGGAACGGACGCCCAGTCCTGCACCGGAAGCGTCGAATTCAACGCCCATTGCTTTTGTAAAGGCAGCATCCGGGTCCGCTACCATCTTGATACTTCCCGCGTTGTGATCTTTCCCCCATGCGGCCATGACAAACGGATCATTTACGGACAGACAGACAATATCGCTGACTCCCTTGGAATTCAAATTCGCCATATTATCAACGAAACCCGGCAAATGCTTGGCGGAACATGTCGGTGTGTAGGCTCCGGGCACAGCAAACAACGCAACTTTCTTGCCGCCGAACAAATCCGCTGTTGAAACCTTGGACGGACCTTTGTCCGTCATCATCATCAAATCGACATTTGGAAGTTTGTCACCAACTTTTATCGTCATTTTAATATCCTGTTGTATGTAGTTGCGTAGTGGCTTTCGGTAAAACTAACATAGTCATGTCTGCCGAAATTAAAAGTTTTCTAAGTTACGGCACCGATTTTTATTCTATATGCAATGGTCCCTGCGCGGCCTTCCCCTTATCACTTATAGTAACCACAATTTGCTGACTGGACAGAACATCTGTCTTCGCCGGAAGATTCGCTTTCAAAATAAAATTTGCCGTCTCACGGTCCTGCGATACATCCTTCGACAGCAACTCGAAATAGGCTCCCTCGATCCCCTCTATAATAATTTGCGGAGAATCGAAGGAAGAATTGGTGTATGCGGTCACCCTGAAATCTTCATCGTTCAGCGCCATGGCGCTCGCCCTGCTGATCGCAACGCCTGACGTTCCGATAACAGCCGGAACATGCTTTGCATATTGATCGATGATGGCAGCCTCCTTAGAGATCTTGGCTGTACCCGCACCTAGAGCGAGTGTGAAGGCATGTTCATAGGGAATACAGATATTTTCACATATACCCAGTTGAAGCCGCAGCTTCAGGTCAAGCGGTTCGCCTGCCTCTTTCAGCGTGACATCTATCGGGAAAACCACCTCATCATGATACCCCCAACTCGTCAGGCCATAAGTTTCAAATGCTTCCGGCAAAGGCCAAGCAACTAACGCGTCCTTTAGATTTTCCGACCCGACCCAGTCAAAATGCGGAGGGATTCCGGCGTCCCCCGGTGTTCGCCAGTAGGTTTTCCAACCCGGGGCCAATTTAATTTGAAGACCGATGCGCACAGAATCGCGGCCAGCTACTCCATCACGCTCGGATATCAGCCGTAAATTGGATTGGTCTGTCCTGATCCAATCGGAACTGGAGGCGGCACTCACATTCGCAGCAAAGAGGCCGCCCAAACACATCAGCATTATACTCAATGAGGCTGGTATATTTATTTTCATCCCGCCGGAACCTTTTATCCATCAACAGGTTTGAACAATTATATAAAACATTATTTAAGGGTTGGTATGTCACAATCGTGTCATGAAAAGTTTTTGGCGCTGGGAATTTTTGTCAAAAGACACATATTTACATTATGACAGTAAGCACAATTGATACAGGTTATCTGGACGGCAAGCTCCTGGTTGCAATGCCCAGCATGGGAGATCCACGGTTTAAAAAGGCTGTGATTCTTCTTTGCGCCCATTCAGAATCAGGGGCGATGGGGATTCTTCTTAACCGTTCCCTGGATGCCCTGAGCTTCGATGATCTGCTCGAACAACTGGAAATACCGAAAACGGATAGCGCCAGCCAGATCAATATTCATTTTGGCGGCCCAGTCGATACGGAGCGGGGTTTCGTCGTTCATTCCACCGATCTTCTGTATGAAACCACCTTGGTCATCAGCGATGACATGGCGCTGACCGCGACTGTAGACATGCTGAAAACCATTGCTCAGGGGAGTGGTCCTGAAAGCAGGTTTCTGGCGCTTGGATATTCCGGTTGGGGTCCCGGTCAGTTGGAACAGGAAATTCAAGAAAATGGCTGGCTTGTCGTCGATCCGGATACAGAGATCGTCTTTGGCTCAGCGCTTGATACCAAGTGGGAAGTCGCTATCAACAAATTGGGCGTTGATCCTTCCCTCCTTTTCGGTGATATCGGTCACGCCTGATGTGATGCATCAGGGGGCGATTCTGTCGGTTCGCAGTAACGCATACAACGAGTGATCATGCCAGACACCATTGATACAGAGATATTCTCTCGCCAGCCCTTCTTTTGAAAACCCGACTTTTTCGAGCAGGCGGGAACTCGGAATATTCGATGGTAGGCAGGCCGCCTCAACTCGCCGCAGGCCAAACTCGCTGAACAGCAAGGGAATCAGACCGCAGAGCGCCTCAAACATATAGCCTTTTCGGGCATATCGCTTCCCTGTCCAGTAACCAAGCGTCCCGGTCTGAGCCACGCCACGACGTATGTTCCCCAGCGTGATGCCGCCGATAATATCTTCGCTCTCACGATCAACGAGGAAAAACGCCTGCCCCATATCATCTTTTACGTCCCTGGCATAACGCCGTAGCCGCGCCCGGAAGCTTGCCTTGGTAAGAGAGTCCATAGTCCAGACAGGCTCCCATGGAACAAGAAAGTCACGGCTCTCAGCACGCACTTCCGCCCATTTTTCCCAATCTGAAATCCGCGGCGGACGCAAGATAAGCCGCTCTGTGATGACTTTTGGGCCGCTTCCCATCAATGACAGTTTATCCAACATCACCGCGGCCTCCTTATCTCACCTTAGCTAAATCTTGCCGCGATCCTGTCAAACGGATCAAGCTTTTTCAGCGGGCCAAGCGCCGCGAGGCTTGGCGTAACGCCGAAAAACAAACGTCCCGCGAGGTTTTTCGCATCCTCAACCGTAACGGCATCAACTTTCTCAATGATTTCCGCAGCAGGCAGAACACGTCCATAAATGAGAACCTGCCGCGCATGCACTTCAGAACGCGACGCCGGACCTTCCATTCCCATCAGAAGAGACGCCTTCAACTGCGCCTTTGCCCGTTCTACCTCCGCCACTTCAATGTCATCGCTGGCACGAAACAGCTCATCACTCAGTACATGGCTTAACTCGCCAATGTGATCCTCACCTGTTCCCGCATAAACGGAGAAGGTTCCCGTATCGGCAAATGACGAGGAAAAACTGAAAACCGAATAACACAGCCCGCGGCGTTCCCGAATCTCCTGAAATAGCCGCGACGACATGCCCCCGCCCAACAGGCCGGACAGAATTTGTGCTGTATAGAAATCGTCGTCCGAATAGGAAAGCCCCGGCACCGACAGGGCATAATGAACTTGCTCCAGATCTCGCTCTTCCCGATACTCGCCGCCCTGATATACCGCCGGCTCCATCAGGGTTTCACCTTTTGTCGCCAATTCACCGAAGGCTCTCTCTGCCAGTCGCATCAGCGCCTCGTGATCGACCGCCCCGGACGCGCTCAAAACCATTTTCGGCGCCAGATAATGGCTTTTCATGTAATCCGCGATCATGGGACGATCAAATCCACGCACCTGCGCGACGGTCCCCAGAATAGAGCGGCCAATTGGCTGATCGGGATAGGAGGTTTCCTGCAAATGATCGAAAATAATGTCGTCCGGGGTATCATGCGTCTGCCCGATTTCCTGGACAATCACTTCTTTCTCACGTGCGATCTCGGTTTGATCAAAGCTGGAATGCTGCAGAATATCACCGAGGATGTCCACGGCAAGCGGCACATCATCCTTCAACACCCTCGCAAAATACGCAGTCTGATCGCGGCTGGTATAGGCATTGAGGTGACCGCCAACAGATTCGATCACCTCCGCAATTTGAAGGGCCGACCGCTTTGATGTTCCTTTAAACGCCATATGCTCCAACACATGGGAAATGCCATTTTCCGCCGCCGTCTCATGACGCGCGCCGGTATCAACCCACACTCCGACCGCCGAGGTTTCCAAACCCAACATTGGATCAGTGATAACCCGCAATCCATTCTTCAGCGTTGTGACTCTCGTGTCCATCAATGTTCTTTCTTCCTCAGGCCTCGCTCAGTATGCGGGCATGATCTTTAATAAATGATTTTACCGTGTCCACTTCGTTTGGCAAACTCACAAGTCTCTCTTCACGTCCAAACAGATCCGCCATATGTTTGGGGAGAGCAGGCCGTTCGCCCGTTGCTTTTTCCACCGCCTCTGGAAATTTCGCGGGATGTGCTGTAGATAGGGTAACCAGCGGCGTTTTCTCGTTTTTACGGCATTTTTCTCCGACAAAAAGACCGACCGCAGTATGAGGATCAACCAGTTTCGCGCTATGCGCCAGGGTTTCTCGGATGGTCGCAAAGGTGTCTTCTTCATCACATCGTCCGGCCGCGAAAATGCTCTCGTTCAGTCGGGACATATTGACCGAAAAGCCTCCGTCCTGGTCCAGCTTCTCCATCAGTTCAGCAACCTCGGCCCCGTCCCGTCCATAAAGGTCGGCAAGGAAACGCTCAAAATTACTAGAGACCTGAATGTCCATACTGGGACTGATGGTCGGATCAACACCAGATTTACGGTACTCGCCGCTGTTGAAAAACCGCGAGAGGATATCATTGCGATTGGTCGCCACGATGAGCTGTTCGACCGGCAGCCCCATCCTGCTTGCAGCATATCCGGCATAAACATCCCCAAAATTCCCGCTAGGAACAGAAAAGGACATCGGGCGTGCCGGGGCACCAAGGCTGACGCCCACGGTGAAGTAATAAACGATCTGCGCCATCACGCGTGCCCAGTTGATTGAGTTGACCGCCGAGACCGAGAGAGTATCGCGGAAGTCATGGTCATTGAACATCGCCTTGACCATGGCCTGACAATCGTCAAAATCACCTTCAACCGCGATATTATGAACATTTGCATCGGTCACGGTGGTCATTTGGCGCCGCTGCACCTCCGATACTCTGCCTTTCGGATGCAGGATAAAGATATCAATGGCCTCACGCCCGCGGCACGCCTCGATCGCGGCGGAACCTGTATCACCGGATGTCGCCCCTACGATCGTTACCCGTTTACCCACGCGCGCAAGAAGGTGATCATAGAGCAATCCGAGAAGCTGCAGAGCAACATCCTTGAAGGCTAGAGTCGGTCCGTGATACAGTTCCATCAGGAATTCATTACTGCCGATCTGGCTAACCGGTACGACCGCATCATGGGAAAAGCTGGAATAGGCTTTTCTTGTCATAGCCCGGAAGTCTTCCGGAGAAATGCTATCTCCCAGAAACGGCTGCAACAGGAAACCCGCAGCCTCCGCATAGGACATGCCGGCAAGGCTCCTGATATCCTCACGGGAAAACTGCGGCCAGCTTTCCGGCAGATAGAGACCGCCGTCCCGCGCAAGGCCAGCCAAGACGACTTCTTCAAAATTCAAAACAGGCGCTTTTCCGCGCGTGCTGATATAGCGCAACCTCATTCTCCCACATATGGATCAAATGGCGGGAGAGAGTAACCATATGCGTTGCGTTCGCGCAAGTCCGGATGTCTCTTCTATGGTAAGTAACGTTCCTTCAGATGTGCCTTGAAGGCATCCACGGTCAGGGGGGACCCCGTCGCCGACTGCAAAATGCTGTCCGTAGATTGAGAGCTGCCAAGTGCGTGGATATTCCGGCGCAGCCATCCAAGTAATTCGTTAAAGCTTCCGGCCCTAATCTTCGAGGAGAAATTGGGAATATCCGACTTTGCCGCCCGATAAATCTGCGCGGCTGCCATGGCGCCCAATGTATAGGTCGGAAAATAGCCAATCGCTCCACTCGGCCAGTGAATATCCTGAAGACAGCCAAGCCGGTCGTTTGGCGGCGTTATACCCAGCATTTTTCGCGTGCCACTGTTCCAGGCCGCCGGTAAATCTGTCACCTCCAAATCACCCGATAGAAGCGCCTTTTCAAGTGAATAGCGCAAGATGACATGCAGTGGATAAGTCACCTCATCGGCATCCACCCGGATAAATCCCGGTTCGACCGCCAGATATAACCGCTCCAGATTTTCCTGCTCCCAGGCGACACCGCTACCATTAAATGCGACCTTGACCCGCGGCAAGGCAAACGCGAGGAAATCAGGACCCCGGGAAAGCTGCATTTCAACGAGGAGCGACTGGCTTTCATGCAATGCCATTCCGCGCGCAGCGCCGACTGGCTGCGACCGCCATTTCTCAGGCAACCCCTGCTCATAGAGGGCGTGTCCTGTTTCATGGAGTGTCCCCATCAGGCTTTGGGTGAAATCATCTTCCTCGTAACGGGTTGTCAGCCGAACGTCATCCGGGATACCGCCGGTAAACGGATGGTGACTGATATCAAGCCGACCATGATTGAAATCAAAGCCGAGCGCTCTCATGAATTCCTGCCCTAGCTGCTTCTGAATGTCCTCGTCAAACGGACCTTTCGGTTTGACGACGGCAGGCGCACTTTTCTGCCGTTCCAGTACCGCCCCCAGGAAATCGGGCAAAAATCCCTCCAGATCCGCAAACAACGGATCGATCACGGAAGCTGAGCATCCGGGCTCATACTCATCCAGAAGGGCATCATAGGGCAAAAGAGAGAAAGCGGCTGATTTTGCTTCCGCGATGTGTTGCGTCAAACGAACCACTTCTGTCAACGAGGGAACCAGGCTGGCAAAGTCATTGTTCAGGCGCGCATCACGCCAAAGCATCTCACAGTGCGATGTTGCATGGGAATGTGCCTCAACCAGATCTGGCTCGACCGCCGTCGCATGCCGCCAGCGATTCCGCATTTCTGCCAAATTAGCTTTCTGCCAGACATCGAGCGCATGACTCCCGGCTTCGGCCTCGTCAAGCAGCTCTCCGATATTTTTCTGAGCGAGCATGTCATGGGATATCAGGCTTAAGGCCGCCAGCTGCTCTGCGCGGGCCTTACTCCCGCCCGCAGGCATTATCGTTGCGCTATCCCAATGCAGCATTGCCGTCGCACCGGAGATGGCGGAGAGGCGCGTAAAGACTTTCTCCAACCGGGAGTAAGCGGCTGACGTCTCAGACATCGGGATTTTGCGTCGCCTTGCCCCGTTTGAGGCCATACACAACGTAAATAACAATCATCGCCGCAGCCAGCCCGAGCCAGGTAAATGCATACTGAATATGATTATTCGGAAGGGAAATGCGGGTTTGTCCCCCAATCGGCAATCCGCCGGGAATGTCATTTACATCCAGTTCGACAAATACCGGGGCAGTTTCTATCCCGAGATGGTCTGCCATTGCGGTTAGCTCACCATAGAGCCAGACATTATCCTCCGCGTTGCTTTTCGGCAAGAACGACCATGATTTCCCCCAAGGCTTCCGGGCAACACCTGTAACCGTAGTCTCTCCCTCAATTAATCCTTCGGCACGTGTTTCCGGGGCTTTCTTGGATTCCGGCACCCAACCCCTGTTTACAAGGATGATATCCCCTTCCGCGCTTCGTTTAAATGGCGTGATGATATGGAACCCCGCGCGACCGGCTTCCGCATGCGCAAACAGATGAATTTCATGACTATGATCAAATTCCCCGGTCAGGCTGACCCTGCGGTAGTGCCATAGTTCAGGATCGATGTCGCCAGAGGGCAGAGCTTCCGGTGCGGCCGAAAGCTGAGTTTCGATCGTATCAAGGAGATCAACTTTCCAGCTGTAACGGTTGATCTGCCATACTGTCAGCGCGAGCAGGATCAGCACACAGGGAATGGTGATTAATGTCGGTAAAAGTCCGGGCGAAAAATTTTTCATCAGTTAATAACGCTCAATCTCGGAGCTGGCCTTATGCTTGAATTGCAAGGCAATCAAATACGCCTTGAAGGGCCGTAGAAGCCCAAGACTTAATATCAGAATTACCGGCAACCAGATTGTCAGTTGGACCCAATAGGGCGGATGATAAACCAGCTCTGTAGCGACCGCGAGGCCAGCAACAATAAATCCAACTATAAAGATGATAAATACCGCCGGTCCGTCACCGCTGTTTACGGCACTGAAATCCTGCCCGCAGTTATCGCAACTTTCTGCTACATCCAGAAAGCCAGAAAAGAGTTTCCCCTTTCCACATGCCGGGCATTTGCAGGTAAGCCCGGCGCGAAAAGGGGAAACTGACATGCCATAGGAATAGGGCATTTAGTTAGATCAGGTCCACTCCGGTCCTGCACCCCACCAGTAAACGGCGAAGAAAAGGAAGAGCCATACGACGTCAACGAAGTGCCAGTACCATGCAGCAGCCTCCAGACCAAAATGATGGGACGGCGTAAAATGACCTTTTGTCGCCCGAATCAGACAGACCAGCAGGAAAACCGTTCCGATAAAGACATGGGCACCATGGAACCCTGTCGCCATATAGAAGGTCGACGGATAAATCCCGTCCGAAAAGCCAAACGCGGCGTGAGAATATTCATATATCTGAACCGCGGTAAAGCAGGCGCCAAGGATAACGGTCAACAACAAACCCTGAACCAGTCCCTTGCGATCGTCATGCTGCAGTGCGTGATGGGCCCATGTCACAGTTGTCCCGGACAACAGCAGGATAACGGTATTCAACAGCGGAATATGCCACGGATTGAAGGTCATAATGCCTTCTGGCGGCCAAATTCCGCCGCCCACTTCACTCGGAAACAGGCCGGCATCAAAATAAGCCCAGAACCAGGCAACAAAAAACATCACTTCGGACGCAATGAACATGATCATGCCATATCGCAGGCCCAGCTGCACAACGGGCGTATGATGCCCCTCATGCTCGCCTTCCTTGACAACATCGCGCCACCAGACGAATGCCGAATAACAAAGAGCAATAAACCCGATTACGAAGACAGCGTAGCCTTTGTCATGCATCCACATGACAGCGCCAATAGCCGTGACAAATGCCGCAATTGATGAAAGTGCTGGCCAGGGCGACGGGTCGACCAAATGATAGTCATGTTGTTTGGCGTGAGAATCTGCCATTTCTAAACTCCTGCAAATCACCCGGAAAGACTCCGGACCTGAAAGTTACAAATTCACTCTATTGGTCAATTGACATCAACCGATTTCTTCTCGGCTTTTGCCGAAACTTCCGTTCCGTCATCATCTTCGCTGACGAAGAAGGTATAGGAAAGCGTTATAACCTTAACTTCTCTCGCGTTCGGATCGTTATCAATCTCGGGATCGACAAAGAAAGTAACCGGCATATCAACGCGCTCACCCGGCTGCAAAACCTGTTCCGTAAAGCAGAAGCAATCAATCTTGGTGAAATATTGACCTACCTTTTGCGGCGTCACATTAAAAGTAGCTGTTCCCTTAATCTTGCGGTCCGTCGGATTATAGGCTTCATAAAAAGCAAGACCGGTCTCTCCGACCTTCATGGTCATTTTATGTTCAACCGGTTTGAAGTCCCAAGGCATTTCCCGGCTAGTATTCGCATCAAACTCAATCGTCATTTCACGATCAAGGATCACATCCGGCGCAATCTCCGCCTGCTGCGTGGTGCCACCATAGCCCGTCACACGGCAGAAAAGGTCATACAGCGGCACTGAAGCGTATGACAGACCTACCATCCCGACCACCACGGATACCAAGATAGCCGCAAGACGCACCGATTTGTTACTCTGCTTTTTCATCAGGCTCCCGTTCCGCCGGACATTTTCACGACAGTGATCAGGTAAAATAAAACCACAAGCGCGACGAGCACTCCGCCGACCACCAGATTGCGGGTTCGCTGACGTTTCTGATGTTCATCATTACGCGTCATATCACATCACCGTCAGAACAAGATTTTCGCCAAGCAATGTGGCAAAAATCAAGAAAAGATAAAGCAAGGAAAAAGCAAACATCTGCTTCGCACTTTCCTCATCCTTCTTCCGCCACACCTTAAGCGACATCACCAGGAACAATCCGCTCAGAACCGCTGCAGCGGCACCATAGAAAACGCCGGCATATCCAAGGACATAGGGCATCACGGCGATAGGAAAAAGAAGAGCGCTATATAACACGATCTGCCGCCGCGTAACGTCGCGACCGGCAACGACCGGCAGCATCGGCACACCTGCTTTCGCATAGTCAATGTCACGCCAGAGGGACAGCGCCCAGAAATGCGGGGGCGTCCACATAAAAATGATCGCAAACAGAATGAGCGATTCCGCGCTTACATCACCGGTAACAGCCGCCCAGCCAATCATCGGTGGAAAAGCGCCTGCCGCACCGCCGATAACAATATTCTGCGGCGTCCGCCGCTTCAGCCACATGGTATATACGAAAACATAAAAGGCGATTGTAAGCGCCAGCAAAGCCGCCGCCACGTAATTTACAGCAAGCCCCATCAGCACGACAGAGGCGACGGAAAGAACGGTACCGAAGGCAAGAGCCTCATTCGCACTGACCCGTCCAGCCGGGATCGGCCGTTCCTGCGTCCGCTCCATGACAGCATCAATATCAGCATCAAACCACATGTTGATCGCCCCTGACGCACCGGCGCCAATGGCGATACACAGAAGGGCCGTAATGGCGAGGACAGGATGCAGAGTTCCAGGTGCGACAACAAGCCCGACCACACCCGTAAACACAACGAGCGACATCACGCGCGGTTTCAACAGCGCGAAATAATCACTGACCCGCGTCAGATCTGTATTGACGCGGGTCTCGATTGCTTCTTTTCCAAGGCTTGTGTCGGACAAGGATGTCTCCTCTGGCCTTTACTTGATAACCGGCAGTTCGTTGAACTGATGGAAAGGCGGCGGTGACGGCAATGTCCATTCCAGTGTCGTTGCACCTTCACCCCATGGGTTACCGGCAGCCTGCTCCTTGCGGACGAAGGCATGAATAACCGTGATCAGGAAGATCAGAACACCCACGGCCGATACATAGGATCCGTAGGAGGAAATGGCGTTGTAACCAGCGAACGCATCGGGATAGTCCGGAATACGACGCGGCATGCCCGCCAACCCGAGAAAATGCATCGGGAAAAAGATCATGTTCACGCCGATGAAGGTTACCCAGAAGTGCAGATGAGCTAGCTTCTCCGAATAGTTATAGCCCGTAATCTTGCCGAACCAGTAGTAGAAGCCCGCAAAAATCGCAAACACCGCACCCAGGCTTAGAACGTAATGAAAATGAGCCACCACATAGTAAGTGTCATGAAGCGCCACATCGAGGCCGGCATTGGCCAGCACGACGCCCGTAACACCGCCAACTGTGAAAAGGAAGATAAAGCCCAACGCCCAGACCATCGGCGCCTTGAACTCGATCGAACCGCCCCACATCGTGGCAATCCAGGAGAAAATCTTTACACCCGTCGGAACCGCGATCACCAATGTTGCCACGAGGAAATAAGCCCGCGTATCAACATTCATGCCGACCGTGTACATATGATGCGCCCAAACGACGAACCCGATACCACCGATCGCAACCATCGCATAGGCCATGCCCAGATAGCCGAAAACCGGCTTACGGCTGAAAGTTGCAACGATCTGGCTGATGATGCCAAAGCCCGGCAAAATCAGGATGTAAACTTCCGGATGGCCGAAAAACCAGAACAGATGCTGGAACAGGATGGGGTCGCCGCCGCCCTGCGGTGCAAAGAAGGTGGAACCAAAGTTCCGGTCCGTCAACAGCATTGTAATGCCCCCGGCCAGAACCGGCAGAGACAGCAGCAACAGGAACGCCGTCACCAGAACCGACCATACAAAGAGCGGCATCTTGTGCATGGTCATACCAGGCGCCCGCATGTTGAAGATGGTGGTGATAAAGTTGATGGCGCCGAGAATAGACGAGGCACCTGCGATATGGAGACTAAGGATCGCGAAATCGACAGCCATGCCAGGATGACCGATCGACGACGAGAGCGGCGGATACATGGTCCAGCCACCGCCAACACCATTCGCCCCGGCCGGGCCTTCAACGAAAATCGAGATCAGCAGTAGACCGAACGCAGGCGGCAACAACCAGAATGACACGTTGTTCATACGCGGAAACGCCATGTCCGGCGCCCCGATCATGAGCGGCACGATCCAGTTACCGAAGCCACCGATCATCGCGGGCATCACCATGAAGAAGATCATGATCAAGCCATGGCCTGTCACCAGAACATTGAAGAAATGAAAATTGCCGTTCAAAAGCTGATCACCGGGCATCTGAAGCTCAGCACGAATGAAAACAGACATTGAACCGCCGACAATACCGGCGATAATCGCAAAGATAAGATACATCGTTCCGATATCTTTGTGGTTGGTCGAATAGACCCACCGCTTCCAACCGGACGGGGTATGTTCGTCGTGAGCGGCTGCTGAACCGTAAGCCATAATCTCTTGCCTCTCTCTAGCCTGTTACTCTGCGTTTGCAGGGGTGACCTGCGCAAATTTTATTGCCGGCGTTTCGCCACTTGCGAATTCTTGTTTGGCCTCAACAAGCCACTTGTCGTAGTCTTCCTTGCTGACAGCCCGGATCATGATCGGCATAAAACCGTGGCGGGCTCCGCAAAGCTCGGAACACTGACCGTAATACATACCTTCTTTCTCGATCCGCATCCAAGTCTCATTCAGACGGCCCGGCACGGCATCCATTTTTACACCGAAAGCTGGCATAGCCCATGAATGAAGCACGTCTTCAGCCGTCACCAAAACACGGATATTTGTATCAATTGGCAGGACGATAGCATTATCTGTCGTCAGTAACCGCGGCTGTCCGGGCTTCAACTCATCCTCTTCAAGCATAATTGCTTCAAAGGCCAGGCCTTCTTCGTCCATATATTCATAGCCCCAGTACCACTGATACCCGATCGCTTTTAGCGTCATATCCGGTGTTTCAATCCTATCACCGTAATACAGCAGTTTCAGAGAAGGGATCATGATAACGATCAGGATCATGACCGGGACAACAGTCCAGATAATTTCGATAAACGTATTATGCGATGTTTTGGACGGAGTTGGATTGGCCCGCTTGTTGAAGCGGATAATCACGAAGATCAACAAGGCCAGAACGAAAAGCGAGATGGCGCTGATAATCCAGAGCAACAAGTCATGGAAGGAGTGCTGTTCAATCGCAACCGGCGAGAATGCCTCCTGAAATGTCGTCTGCCATGGCGCGGGTTGTCCCGGCTCTGCCGCTGCAACTCCCATCGTCAAAAAGCTGCCCGCAGTTGCGGCCATAAATGCGACAAGATTCTTAAACCTACCCATCATCAATTCCCGTCTGTGATCACGTGACTATTTAACTCGACCAGCTGTATGAGCCAGTATACGCTTACCCGGTCAAATTTTGGACAGTTTTTTGACTTATACTCACCTGATTGTAGCAAATCAAAATGCTTTCCGCCCAGTTGCGCCGGAAACTACACCACGGATAAGGCAGATAACAAGCCTAAGACTGCACATAATCGTCATTTTGAGCGAAATATTTTTATGTAGTTATACTCTTGCATCAAAATAAATACTTTTACTTCAATATGTTATAATCATAAATCCAAAATCAGGCGCAATTTGGGACAACAAACTTTTTGAGGGGAAATTGTGACAATTTGTCACACCAATTTGCGGCTTGAAGATTAAAGCTGATTAGAATCTTTCAAATCACTTTTTGCCCCCCCTCGACATTCGCGATCAAAAGACACATATTCATGCAAATAAAACCAGTAAAAGAGCGGACCGGAGCGCCTTTATGACCGACATATCAACAGCCGATGAGCTTTTCTTCCTGCCCACAGGTATGGATCGCGATGTGGTGGAGAAACAGGTTTCCGAGGCGTTAGTGGATGCCGATGATGGCGAGTTGTTCATGGAGTACCGACAGTCGGAAGGCTTCTCTTTCGATGATGGTCGGCTGAAAAGCGCCAGCTTTGATACGACTCAAGGGTTCGGTCTTCGCGCCGTCGTTGGCGAAGCGACGGGGTTTGCCCATGCATCGGACCTCAGCGAGCAGGCAATCCGCAATGCATCCAAGACCGTCCAGGCGGTACAGACCGGAAAAAGTGGTTCCATGGCGCTTCCGCCCGCGGGTTCAAATCAGTCGCTTTACCTGGATGACAATCCTTTGAGCGAAATTCCTTTCGATGCCAAGGTGAAGACATTGTCGGAAATTGACGCCTATGCCCGCGCAAAGGACAGCAAGGTTGTTCAGGTTTCCGTCTCTCTTGCCGGATCATGGCAGGGGATCGAGATCATCCGCGCTGGCGGTGAGCGGGCGGGAGATATTCGGCCACTCGTCCGGCTTAATGTCTCTGTTGTTGTCGAGAAGGATGGCAGACGGGAATCAGGTTCTCACGGCACAGGCGGCCGTACCGGATATGATTTTTATCTTCAGGAATCGACCTGGCAGGGCGCCGTCGATGAAGCCTATCGTCAGGCTATGGTCAATCTTGACTCAGTTGCCGCCCCGGCCGGAGAGATGGATGTGGTCCTTGGGCCAGGCTGGCCCGGCATCATTCTGCATGAAGCTGTCGGTCATGGTCTCGAAGGCGATTTCAACCGCAAAAAAACATCGGTTTTCTCCAACCTGATGGGTCAGCGGGTTGCCGCGCCTGGTGTAACCGTCGTGGATGATGGGACAATCGCCGATCGCCGTGGTTCTCTCAGTATCGATGATGAAGGTACCGCAAGCAGCTCAACGACACTGATTGAGGATGGCATTCTGGTCGGCTATATGCAGGACAGGCAGAATGCTCGTCTGATGGGAGTGGAGCCGACGGGAAATGGCCGACGCGAGAGTTATGCGCATATGCCGATGCCACGAATGACCAATACCTATATGCTGGGCGGTGACAAGGATCCGTCCGAAATCGTGAAATCGGTCAAAAAAGGGATATTCACAGCCAACTTCGGCGGCGGTCAGGTCGACATTACTTCTGGGAAATTTGTCTTCTCCTGCACGGAGGCCTACCTGATAGAAGACGGCAAGATTACAGCTCCTGTCAAAGGGGCGACACTGATCGGTACCGGAAGCGAAGCGCTCAAAAAAGTAACGGCGATCGGCAATGATATGGCACTCGATAGCGGGATCGGTACCTGCGGGAAAGCTGGACAAAGCGTTCCTGTCGGTGTCGGGCAACCAACGATGCTGATTGAAGGACTGACCGTTGGCGGCACGGCATAAAAAAGCCCTGCACCTGAGGCTTCCGGTCTTCGGCCTCTATATCGCCCTGTTCTCATTGGCACTGAATATATTTACGCCCCCTGCTCTGGCGGAGGCTGAAAACTGGCTGCCTCCAGGCAGTGCAACCGAAATGCTGGATAGCCCACCGCCGGAACTGATCAAGCCGGGCGCAGAAAAAGACCGGGAATGGCTTTACGGTCGTTTGTTGTTCCGCAGCCCCTCCCTGCTGGGTGAGAAAGCGGTCCGCATCGGATTGTCCTGCAACAGCTGCCATACCAATGGACATGTCAATACAAACTTCTACATCAATGGTCTCTCCGACCGGCCAGGGCGGATAGATGTGACAAATCGTTTCTGGCAGGCCGGTTTCGAAGACGGCATTGCCAACCCGCTTGATATTCCATCACTGCGCGGTTCAGCAGACAACACTTCTTTTGGGACAGTCAATATCTTCCCTGATCTACATGCCTTTACAAGTCATGTCATCACGACTGAATTTGCCGGTCCGGAGCCGGATGAGGAAACTATAAAGTCGTTGATATCATATATAAATTCTTTGGATATCAATGAGTTGGAAGAATCAGCAGCGATTGTAGAGACAAGTTCGGACATGTCCTACATTTCACTCCTGCAACGTCCATTGGAAAACAGAGACATGCCAGAGCTGAATATACTGATCGACCTGATCAGAAGTGACTATGGCAGACGTGCGAAACTGCCCGCGGCCCAAGCAGACACTCTTCACCTCATCGTATTAAATCTGCGGGAGTTGCGAGAAAAAGCCGCCAAAGATGACTACGAGGCGGCTTTCGCAATTTATCGGAAATTGAGCGGCGCTCAGTAAGCGTATTCGGTGAAGACTGGCTCGATATCCTCTTTCCATGCGCCGTGATATCGCGCCAGCATTTCCTCGGCCGGCGTCTGGCCGGATTTAACAATGGTTTTAAGCGCGTTCAGAAAATGACTTTCGTCTTCCCCGAAACTGTCGAGACTTTTACGTGCCTTCAAACCGTATGTCGCAATTTCCAGCACTTCCGAGGCCAGCACTTGCATGTCGCGACCATCCGGCATTTTCGTTTTGAGCGCCTGCGTGATGACGTCATTGCGAACTCGCTGGCGATCCTCCGCTGTCCAGCTCTTGACCAGATCCCAGGCATTATCCAGCGCCGTGTCATCGTATAACAGACCAACCCACAACGCCGGTAGCGCACACAGCCGTCGCCACGGCCCGCCATCTGCGCCGCGCATCTCGAGAAACCGCTTCATGCGGACTTCCGGAAACAGAGTTGTCAGGTGATTGTCCCAATCCGCGAGGTTCGGCTTTTCACCCGGAAGGCCTGGTAATTTTCCGTCGAGAAAATCCCGGAAAGACTGCCCGCTCACATCAAGATAAGTACCATCTCGATAGACGAAGTACATCGGCACATCCAAGGCATAGTCGACATATCTCTCGAAGGAAAAGCCGTCTTCGAACACAAACGGGATCATGCCCGTCCGATCCGGGTCCGTATCCGTCCAGATAAAGCTCCGGTGGCTGAGATGCCCATTCGGACGGCCTTCCGTAAAGGGGGAATTCGCGAAAAGCGCCGTAGCCAGCGGCTGCAATGCCAGACTGGTCCGGAACTTCTTGATCATGTCCGCTTCTGAGGCGTAATCGAGATTAACCTGAACGGTGCAGGAGCGGAACATCATATCCAGACCATGCTGCCCCCGCTTGGGCATGTAGCTTTTCATAATCTGATAGCGCCCCTTGGGCATGATCGGTGTTTCCTTGCGGGTCCATTTGGGACTGAACCCAAGCCCGAGGAAACCAACCCCCATTTCATCGCCCACCTCGCGCACCTGCGCCAGATGCGTATGCACCTCGCTGCATGTTTCGTGGAGATTTTCAACAGCGGCGCCGGACAGTTCCAGCTGGCCGCCGGGCTCAAGACTTATGGAACAGCCCTCTTTCGAAAGCGCAATGACATTATCGCCCTCAAAGTCCGGGTGCCAGCCAAAGCGCTGAAGCCCTTCCAGCATGGCCTTAATGCCCTTGGGACCCTCATATGTGAGCGGTTCATGCGTATCAAGCGTGAACCCGAATTTTTCATGCTCAGTGCCAATACGCCATTTATCGCGTGGTTTGCAGCCACTCGCCGCAAAGTCGACAAGTTGTGCCTTGTCGGCAATTTCGACGGCTTCGCCCTTGGAAGGTCCGGACATGTATTCCCCTAACATTTTATTTCGGCCGGGCAAAGCGCCCCAGGTCCGGCCTTTTGATTTGAATTAAAGAATTGCGAAGGCGGCTTCAAGCCTAAAGTTTCATTTTTGTCCAACGGTCACATTTTCGCTGCGGACACATATGCTCAGCCCCAATCTCCATGAAAGGCCTGAAGCAGGCTGAGGCTGGCGATAACCGCTGTTTCAGCGCGCAGTATCCGCGGTCCTAATGATATCGGGTATGTATTTGGCCGCGAGCTGATAAGGTCGATTTCTTCGTCGGAAAACCCCCCTTCCGGCCCCGTTATAATCCCCCATTTTTCAGTCTTTTCCAGACCCGAAAGCGTTTTAACCGCATTTTCTCCCGTCAATCTTTCGTTGCAGAAAATCAGGGTTCGTTCAGGATATACGGTACTCAATGCCTGTTCGAGCTTGATCAGGCCATGGACGATTGGAACGTTCAATCGCTCGCATTGTTCCGCTGCTTCCAACGCCTGTAACGCCAACTTGTCGGCGCGCAATCGCTCTGAATTGGTCCGGCTCGTCTGAATGGGTTGAAGGCTGGCAACGCCAAGTTCTGTTGCCTTCTGAATAATCATAGCCGTTTGAGCTTTCTTGACCGGAGCGAACAGAAGCTCGATATCTGGTTCGTCGATTTGTGGCCTAAGTTGTTCAGTGACATGGACAAGGCAGTGATTCTTGTGCACCTCCTGCAAATGCCCGAGCCACTCTCCGTCCCGTCCGTTGAACAGACCGATTTTATCCCCCTCCTCTCGTCGCATGACGGTCGCCACGTAATGCGACTGGTTTTTGTCGAGCACGACACCCAGGTCCTTGCCAAGATCACTGGGAACATACAGGCGGAGCGAATATTGCTTTGGTAACATTTGTCGGTAAACTCGTTGATCGGTGATATATAAATTATTGCGATTCATAGCAATTAATGCCATCCACGTCACCTTTGGAGCGACAGGAGCGATTTTAAAGATGTTACGACTAGATCGGATCATAGCCGATGCCAGTCAAAGAAACTGGGTTGACCGACACGCGCCGGAGGGGTGGCAGCCCTATATGAAACTGTCCCGGCTTGACAGGCCGATTGGAACCTGGCTCCTGCTGCTTCCCTGCCTTTGGTCAATTGCCCTTGCCGCCCCAAAGGGTGAAGGACCAGACTTCACATTATTCATACTTTTTGCGATTGGCGCCCTGGTGATGCGCGGCGCGGGCTGCACTCTCAATGATATTGCCGACAGGAATTTCGATGGAAGAGTGGAGCGCACAAAAAAGCGACCTATCCCCAGTGGTCAGGTTACGCTGTTTCAGGCCATCTTTTGGTTGGGCGTCCAATGCCTCATCGGCCTTCTGATACTGATTCAGTTTAACGTCTTCGCCATCCTGCTGGGAATTGCAAGTCTTGCGCTCGTCGCCATTTATCCATTCGCCAAGCGGTTCACATACTGGCCACAGTTTTTCCTTGGCCTCGCCTTCAACTACGGCGCTTTGCTGGGCTGGGCCGCCGTTCAGGGCAATCTCGGTGTTGCGCCGGTCATAATGTATTTTGGCGGCATCGCCTGGACCATCGGCTATGACACGATCTATGCCCATCAGGATAAAGAGGACGATGCACTGATCGGCGTAAAATCAACAGCACTGAAATTCGGCGAGACGACAAGATACTGGCTGATGGGGTTTTACACGGTAACGATTATATCGTTGCTGTTTGCAGGCGCTGTTGTCGGATTGAGTGTCCTGTTTTACCTCCTCATGTTCGGCGCAGCATTGCATTTGGTCTGGCAGATCAGGACACTCGACATAGATAATGGCAATCGGTGTCTGATGCTTTTCAAATCCAACAGGAACTTCGGCCTGATCGTTCTTATCGCAATTATACTTGGAAAACTCCCCCTTCCTTTATAGGAAACGCTTTTTCTTTACGCCGACGCGCAAACTCGGGCATAGTCGCGGCACCAACGCGTAATATCGGGACAGGAAAATGGCGTACGGATCACTTCGGGATTTCATCGGACAACTCGAAAAGAATAAAAAACTCGTCCGGGTGAGCGAGCCGGTTTCAACCTATCTGGAGATGACGGAAATCCAGACCCGGCTTCTCGCAGAAGGCGGCCCCGCCGTTCTGTTTGAAAATCCGGTCAACGAAGCGGGAGAACGAAGCAATACCCCGGTTCTGGTCAATCTGTTCGGCACGGTCGACCGGGTTGCCATGGGCATGAACCGCACACCGGATAAACTGCGCGAAGTAGGGGAAACGCTTGCTTTCTTGCGCCAGCCCGAGCCCCCGGAAGGCATTCGCGAGGCCATGGGGATGCTGCCGGTCCTCAAAACCGTTATGACCATGCGACCGAAAACCGTCAAAAAAGCCCCCTGTCAGGAAGTTGTCCTGACTGGCGATGAAATCGATCTTGACGCCTTACCCATTCAGACCTGCTGGCCGGGTGAGCCTGCCCCCTTGATCACCTGGCCCCTGGTCGTGACGAAGGGCCCAGGCAGCGGCAAGACGGATGACTTTAATCTTGGCATTTACCGCATGCAGAAGCTGTCCCGGAACAGGACCCTGATGCGCTGGCTGAAACATCGTGGCGGCGCGCAACATCATGCACGCTGGGGCAAGGAAAAAAGCGAACCGCTTCCCGTGGCCGTCGTGATTGGTGCCGACCCGGGAACAATTCTGGCCGCGGTTACACCGATCCCGGACACTCTTTCAGAATATCAGTTTGCCGGATTGCTGAAGGGTGAGAAGGTGGAGCTGGTCGATTGCAAGACGGTGCCCCTTAAAGTGCCCGCGACCGCCGAAATTATCCTGGAGGGGCATGTTTCTCTTGATGAATACGGGGATGAAGGGCCGTATGGGGATCATACCGGATACTATAATTCCGTTGAAAGCTTTCCTGTCTTCACATTGTCCGCAATTACCATGCGGAAAGATCCCATCTATCTATCCACTTTCACCGGTCGGCCACCGGATGAGCCCAGCGTCCTTGGCGAAGCCCTGAACGAACTTTTCATCCCTTTGATCCAGCAACAATTTCCGGAAATCACGGATTTCTGGCTCCCGCCGGAAGGATGCAGTTACCGGATAGCCGTCATCTCCATGAAAAAAGCCTATGCGGGTCACGCCAAGCGGGTCATGATGGGAGCCTGGTCATACCTTCGACAGTTCATGTATACGAAGTTCCTGATCATTGTTGATGATGATATTGATGCGCGCGACTGGAAAGACGTGATGTGGGCGGTTTCAACCCGCATGGATCCCGTGCGCGACATTACCACGATTGAAAATACACCCATTGACTATCTGGACTTTGCCTCGCCGCAATCGGGCCTTGGCGGTAAGATCGGGCTCGACGCGACGAACAAAGTGCCACCGGAAACAAACCGCGAATGGGGTCAGGAAATTCGTATGGATGACGCGGTCATTGAAAAAGTCAACGATCTCTGGGAATCTCTCGGCCTGCCCGGCACCGGCAAGCCGATCTGGAAATAACCTGTTATAAGAACCGTTTGAAAGACGGCTTCGGAAAGTCCTCAATGACACTGATCAGTGACCCGTATTTTTATCTGCTCGCCATTCCTGTCTGCCTGCTGATCGGTATCTCGAAAGGTGGCTTTGCGGGCTCACTTGGTATTTTGAGTGTCCCGCTCCTCTCTCTCCTGATTTCGCCGGTACAGGCCGCCGCGATAGTATTACCAATTCTCTGCGTCATGGATATCTTTGGTTTGATTGCCTATCGGCGCACCGCTGACTGGCGAAACCTTGGATACCTATTGCCAGGCGCCCTGTTGGGAATACTGATAGGCTATCTTCTCTTCAATTACCTGAGCGCGGAATTCATCAAAGTTCTTCTGGGTGTAATCTGCGTTATTTTTACGCTCAATCATTATATTCGAAAAAGTCCCGCAGATCATGCGGCGAAGGCGAACCTCACGCGTGGATCCTTCTGGGGCACGATCGCAGGCTTTACAAGCTTCGTCGCGCACGCTGGCGGACCCCCGGTTCAATTTTACATGTTGCCTCAGAAAATCAACAAGACCCTGTATGTTGGGACCTCTGTCTGGTTTTTCTTCGTCATTAATTATGTAAAGCTCATTCCCTATGGCATGCTCGGCCAGTTCTCGATACAAAATATCGGAACTTCCCTCGTCCTGTTACCGCTTGCGCCAATCGGTATCTGGCTTGGCGTCAAAGCGCACAAGCTGATCTCGGAAGGCGTATTCTATCGCATAGCCTACATCCTCCTCCTTACTGTTGGCGGGAAACTGCTTTGGGATGGTTTGTCGGGAATGAATCTGCTTTTCTGATTCCCTTTTCGCTCTTCCATCCCTATGTATGGAGAGTTGTTAAATTTCAGTCTGGGTTTTCATGTCAGAACAAACTATCGATGCACAAAATTCCCTGAATATCCTCGATGACCTGATTGCCATCGCCCTTCGCAAAGGCGCGGAGGCGGCTGATGCGGTCCGCATCCAGGGAACCTCAATCAGTGTGTCCGTCCGGCAAGGGGAAACGGAGGAGATAGAACGATCCGAGGCTCATGATCTCGGCCTTCGTGTCCTGATCGGCAAACAGCAGGCCTTTGTTTCCTCCAACGATGCCAAACCGGAAGTTCTGGAAGAACTAGTGGATCGGGCTCTGGCAATGGCGCAAAACATGCCGGAAGAAAAATTCTGCGGCCTTGCGGACCCGGTCGATCTCGCAACTGAATTTGCGAACCTTGATCTTTATGACAAGACCACCCTGTCGCCAGAAGATCTTACTCGGATTGCCAAGACGACGGAACAGGCGGCCTTGGAAGTTGACGGCGTTACTAATTCGGAAGGAGGTGGGGCCTCCTCAGGCCGCGCATCTATTGCCCTCGTCACCTCCGATGGCTTCAAGGGCGCTTACAGCTCCAGCAGTTTCTCCATCAGCGCCTCCGTCATTGCGGGAGAAGGCCAACGGATGGAACGAGATTATGACTATGACAGCCACCATCACTTCTCTGACCTTCGCTCACCAGAAGAGATAGGCCGAAAGGCGGGTGAGCGGGCCGTAAAACTCCTCAATCCTCGCAAAATGCCGAGCGGGCAGGTTCCGGTCGTCTTCAGCAACCGTGTGTCGGCCAGCATTCTCGGGCATTTTTCCGGGGCAATCTCCGGCGCGGCGATCGCGCGGGGAACCAGCTTTCTGAAAGATCGGATGGGAGAACAGGTATTTCCGAATAACATCCGGATCATCGATGATCCGCACAGGCCCCGCGGGGCCGCCTCCAAACCGTTCGATGGCGAAGGGGTGGTAAATAATCAGCTTGATCTGGTTGAGGACGGCAAATTGCAATCATGGATTCTCAATACATCCTCTGCGAAGCAGCTTGGCCTTAGAACGAACGGTCGGGCAACCCGTGGTACTGCGTCACCACCGGGTTCAGGAACGACAAATCTTTATATGGAAGCAGGCAATCTCCCTCTTGAAGGATTGATCAGTGATATCAGGTCAGGCCTTTATATCACCAGCCTGATCGGCTTTGGTGTCAATGCCATCACAGGTGATTACAGTCGCGGAGCTTCCGGATTCTGGATTGAAAATGGCGAGATAGCCTTCCCGGTATCCGAACTGACAATCGCCGGAAATCTGAACGACATGTTCCTGAAGCTGACACCAGCAAATGATCTGGAATTCCGTCAGGGAACGAACGCGCCCAGCCTGCGGATTGATGGGATGATGGTCGCCGGCACATGACACAACGCTTTGTCAAAGATCATGCGTTACTCACCAACGCGATGAAAGAGGCCGGTGATATCGCCCGGCGATATTTCAAAAGCACGCTGAAAAGCTGGGAAAAGAAACCCGGCGATCCGGTCAGTGAAGCAGATCTCGCTCTGGATACACATTTCAAGAACAGACTCCTAACGGCGCGGCCCGATTATGGCTGGCTGTCCGAAGAAACAGCCGACAATGCCGCCCGGCTTCATAAATCGCGAGTATGGATCATTGATCCGATCGACGGCACCCGTTCTTTCATTGCCGGGAAGCCCGAATTCACCATTTGTGCGGCCCTTGTGGAGGATGGGAAACCAGTACTCGGCATTGTCTATAATCCGATACTTGAAGAATATTATGAAGCCGTCGTTGGTGGCGGCGCAAAACTCAACGGAGAAGCGATCACCTGCTCCCGAAAGGCGGATCTTTCCGATGCAAAACTTATCGCCAGCCGGAAATCATTCGAATGGCATGGCTGGCTGGATGATGTGAAGAATGCAACTTTCAGCCATGTTAACTCAATTGCCTACCGCATTGTAAAAGTCGCATCCCGCCACGCGGATGCTTCCCTATCGCTTACCCAAAAGAGTGATTGGGATATAGCCGCCGCAGATATTATTCTGTCAGAAGCTGGTGGCGTCACGACCACCACCCTAGGCGAGCGATTGGTCTACAACAGAAAATCCGTCAATCAACGGAATGTCATCTCTTGTGGAAAGTCTATCCACCCGGAGCTGATGAAAATGCTGGAAACATTCGGCACCGCCAAATCCAAATAAAAATCGGCATTCCGTTTCAATTTGGTATTACGGAAACAGTTGCAAAAACGTGCAACGCTCACTAATTTCAGGATAACTCATGTCAGACTGGAGATTTACGTGATGAAAAGAATTTCACGCACAGTTGTAACGGCAACCATTTTGTCCGTCGCCCTTCTCGCAAGCGGATGCAGTGATACCTGGCAAGGTGTCAAAGAAGATACGAGCAAAAATCTGGATAAAGCGGGCGATGTCGTTATCAAGGCTGGTGAAAAGCTGAAATCTGAATAACATCTGTCGAAATACCAAACCGGAACTCCCCTTGTTTAGTTGATATTTCGGACCAGGCATATCCCGTGATCCGTTTCTCCCAGCGAAAAGCGGCCATGACTTACTTTCTGAAATATTCGCGATTCGGCATATTCAGGTCTTTTTGTCCGCACAACACAATATTTGAGCGTTTTATTATAATATTAACCATATTTATTAACCATACCCCTTTAAAAATTGTGAAATTTACTTCCGGTTTTTTTAAGAGATTGAACATTGTGCAATTGTTAAAATTCTCGCAACTTTCTGTTTTTAAAATATATTTCTCAATTTCCCCCATATAGCCACTTCATTTGACGTAATAACAATAGTTCCGGTAAAATATCGCCGTCGCTGAAATGAGGGGCGATATCTTTCTCAAACAGTATTGATTTCAAAATCCCCGAGAGGAAATGAACTCGGATTGAAGACAATATGAAATCATTTTGGATCACTGCTTCCTGTGCGCTGTTACTCGGCATCTCCACATCAATGGCGAAGGCCGCATCACTGCATGGACCGTATGAATCGGAAAATCAGATTAGCCGCATTGAGTGGGTTGTTGATCTTTACTATCAGCGGAATAGCAGAACAGCCTCTTTGTTTACCGTAGAGAAATTCAGCAGCATATCCCAAGACAGAACAAGCTCTCTGTCATTCGACCATGAAAAGAGTGATCCCTTAAATCTGTTTTTTGCTCCGGCCGAGCATAATTCTGAAGCCTTCCATGAGAAATGGATAAGTCTTCTCCTAGGTGTCCGGACATGGGATATCGAGACGGAGAATAGTTTTTATTCACCATCAGATTATTAGATTTCGATGGTTTTTATTCCGGCATCGGGCCTAACAACAGTTCCGGATCAAGCCGTTCCTCAAGCCAGTTGAGACGCCAGTCAAGATGTGGTCCCGTTGCCCGCCCTGTCGCACCGATTTCACCGATCTTTTCGCCCTGTCGGACCATTTGACCGACCCTCACCTCAATTTGACTAAGATGGGAATAAACGGAAACAAGGCCATAGCCATGATCAATCATCACCGTGCCGCCCGTGTAGAAAAGATCTGCCTCCGCCATTCTCACTTTTCCGTCTGTCGAGGCAACAACCGGGGTTCCAACGGGAGCCGCAATATCCAGCCCGAAATGTGGTCGCTTGGGATTGCCATTTAACACCCGCTGACTACCATACACGCCGCTTAGCCGACCCTTTGCCGGCCATTGCCAGCCGGAAAGGAACCAATTCTCGGGCGTTTCAATCGCGCGAATGCGAGCGATCTCGGCATTTTCCTTACGTATCCGCGCGAGGAATTCAGGGCTTGGCGTCACCTTGGAAGGAGGCAATCCGTCAACATGTTCGATTTGGTAGTCCCGCTTGGTGATAGCCAGTGTTTGCGTCTCACTTTGACCATCCGGATAGGTGATATCAAGCACTGCATAATCCTTGAAATCCCGGCCAAATCCGAGAAGAAACCGACCTTCCGGCGAAACCGTCACAGGCTTGCCCTCAAGAAGGACTTTGGTGCCAGGCTCCGTCTGTCCAATAACGAGGCCGCCTTGCGTGAAATTTCCGGTCAATGTGACACTATCGGCGAGCGCATTCAGGGAAAAGAGGAAAGCGACAAGAAACAAACCCAACCGGATCATAAGAGGCTTCCCTGCTTTGGAGGCGACTTTGGTTTTGGCGCCTTTTTTGGGGCAGATGCAGTTTTGCCGCCTGCGCCACTCTGGAATATCGCAGCCGCCTTACCGTCAGAAAATTCGACCTCAACCATGCGTCCTGCTGTGGCGTCCCCAACCGAGGAAATAGGCTTGCCCGCTTCATCCCAAACGATACTATACCCCCGTTTCAGCACCCGCCGGAAGGAGAGGCTTTCCAGCAATCTCACTGTCGCCTCCAACCGATCTCCAGCACGATCCTTTTTTACCGTCAGGTTCCGGGTCATTTGCCGATCAAGCTGATTCAACCGGTCTTCATACTGTGCCAATGGTCGTGTCAGCAATTGTGGGCGCAACTTGGCAACGGCGCCAGAAAATTGCTGTTTCTTGAAATTGAGATTGCCGGAAACTGACTGGCGCAATCGGCTCTCCAGATGGTCCAGATGCTGGATTTTTTCCGCAATCAAAGACGCCGGATCACGAAGGCCGCGGGAGAGACCAGCCAGCCTCTCCCGCTTGTCTGATAAGGACCGGTTCAGGCTGCGTTTGATGCGCCGTTCCTGATCATCAATATAGGCGATCAGTTCCGAGCGGACAGGTACCGCAATTTCCGCCGCGGCTGTAGGCGTCGGCGCGCGCTGGTCCGACGCAAAATCGATCAGCGTTGTATCGGTTTCATGACCAACCGCTGAAATCAGCGGGATGACGCTTTCCGCTGCGGCGCGAACCACTTCTTCCTCATTGAACGCCCAGAGATCTTCAAGACTGCCGCCGCCCCGCGCCACGATAAGGAGATCCGGGCGTGGAATATCTCCTTCCTCCGGCAGGGCATTAAAGCCACGTATCGCGCCCGCGATCTGACCCGCCGCGCTCTCTCCCTGCACCAGCACGGGCCAGAGCAGGACATGGGTCGGGAGCCGATCCCGCAGGCGATGCAATATATCCCGGATTACGGCGCCCGTCGGCGACGTAACGACGCCAATAACTCCCGGAAGATAGGGAAGAGCCTTTTTCCGCTCAGACGCGAAAAGTCCCTCTGCGGCAAGCTTCTTCTTTCGCTCTTCCAGCAGCGCCATAAGGGCGCCGACGCCGGCTGGCTCCATCACATCTATGACAATCTGGTATTTGGAACGCCCGGGATAAGTGGTCAGCTTTCCCGTACAGACGACCTCCAGCCCGTCTTCCGGCCGGAACCTGAGCCTGTCGGCCATTCCGCGCCACATGATCGCGTCCAGTACCGCCTTGTCATCCTTGAGCGTCAGATACACATGACCCGATGTGGCTCGCTTCAAACCCGAAATCTCCGCCCTCACCCGGACATGGCCGAAAGCATCTTCAACTGTCCGCTTGAGCGCCCCACTAAGTTCTGAAACCGTATATTCATGGATGTTGGAGGAACCGGAATTCTGATTTTCTGACACAATTTGCCTTCAAGATTGTTTAGCCTGCCGCCACAGTATGCTACAAACTCTCGTCTGTCCTTCATAGGAATTGTTACGAAAAAATATGAAAATTCTTGTTATTGGCTCTGGCGGCCGCGAGCACGCGCTTTGCTGGGCCCTCAAAAAATCCCCCCTGATAAGCAAGCTATACTGTGCGCCCGGAAATGGCGGTATCGAGGATGTGGCGGACTGTATCCCGATAAAGGCCGAGGACATTCCGGCGATTATTGATTTTTGCAAGCAGGAATCTATCGATTTCGTTGTCGTCGGCCCCGAAGGTCCGCTGGTGATGGGGCTGGTGGATG